>Ga0307486_1000301_pt1 | contig 48063 bp, 79 predicted proteins | sample CBIW02metaG_FD_203663 | JGI IMG/M metagenome (GOLD analysis project Ga0307486, IMG submission 203663) | Sea-ice brine microbial communities from Beaufort Sea near Barrow, Alaska, United States - CBIW 0.2 | ecosystem: Environmental > Aquatic > Marine > Coastal | place: USA: Alaska | collected... | reverse complement strand
CCGCTATTCTAAACCAGTCTCTCTCCCAAGGCGTGAGCCCCGTTCGTGCCCTTGGGGCAGCATTCGCCCAGATCGTCAACCCTATCTCCTTAGGGACCATTGCGGTCATTGCTCTTGGCACTGCGGCCATCCAGTATTTCGGCACGTTGATTACTCAGGGGCAGATTTCGGAGGAAACCCTAAAGAAACAAAACGACCTGATTCGAGACGTTGCGGACCAATGGGGCGATGCGGTCCCCGCGCTGAAGGCGTACGTGGACCAATTGGACCGTGCGGCCAACGTAGGCGACCTTAACACCGCCACGGATACCGCAATCGCTGCTCAGTACCAAGACCTCATTACCACAGTTGGCAATTTGCGTGCTGAGTTCGCAGCGGTCCGCATTGACATTCAGCAACTCGGCGGTGACGCTCAGGAGATCGACGCTCTACAGGCCGCGTTTAATGAATTGGAACGCAAGGCTCGTGAGGGTACAGCTACCGCAGAGGACCTCAATCGTGTCGTCGCACTTATTGGCAATAGTACGGCAGCAAGTGTTCCCGGCGTTGCGAGCTTGTCAGCCACTCTTGGCGGTCTGGCAACCGCGTTCGCACAAGCTGCGGCACAAGCTGCCGCGTTCGATAAACAGCGGAGAGAGGCTCTCCAACAGGGTCCTTCATTGGACTCCTTCTCGTCCAACCAAAAGTTTATTGCCGAGCAGCAGCGTATTAACGGCCTGACAGCGGAGCAACTGGCCCTTGAGAATGAAGTTGCCCGGATCAAACGGTCCGCCGAACGGGACGAAATCCCTATCGGGGATCAACAGGCGCTCGATTTGGCCAAGCAGACACTTGCCGCCGAGGAACGCCGTCGTGAAATAAAGAAAGCCGATACGGCGGACAACCGCGCGGGGGCTAAAGCGGCAACCGAGGCCGAACGGGAAGCTGAGGCAGTCGTAAAACTAATCCAGCAACTTCAGCTAGAATACGACCTGATTGGCGCGACAAACTCCGAACGCGCCGTAGCGAACGCCCTGCGTACAGCGGGCGCTGCTGCCACGGAGACACAGCGCGATAAAATCGAAGCTCTGATAAACGCGACGTATGCGGAAACTGAGGCCATCAAGGCAGCGGACGAGGTTACTAAACTTTGGTCCGATACACTCCAGTCTGCCACACGGGGTTTCATTGACGACCTGATCGAGGGTAAGTCGGCAGCAGAGGCGTTCAGTAACGTGCTGTCCAGCATTGCCAATAAGTTGATTGACGTTGGCCTTAACTCGGTGTTCAGCGGGTTCCCTGGATTTGGTACACCCACCCGTGCCACGGGCGGACCGATCTATTCTGGCGGACCTACCCTCGTTGGCGAGAAGGGGCCCGAGCTATTCGTTCCGTCTGGCCCCGGCAAGATCGTACCCAACTCGCAGATCGGCGGCGGGGGTTCTGTCGTGTTCGCCCCTAACATTGACGCTCGCGGGGCCGACGTGGCCGCAGTGGCCCGATTGGAGACGGCGGTGCAGCGCTTGGCAGCTGAGGTCGTACCGACTATACGTAAAGAAATTGCCAGTGGGCCTAAAAAAGGGCGAAGTTAATATCATGCAAGATTTCCCCGGTTGGACCGTACAATTCGAGCTTCTGTACCGTCAGGAGCAGTCCCGGCACGCAAGTGGCCGTACGCGCGTCAAGGACTTTGGCACACCCATCTGGACCGCCTCTTACCAGTCGCGACAGATGCGGCCCAATGAGCTAGACGAGTGGCGCGCGCGTCTGAACCTGCTAGAGAACGGCCTGAACACCTTCCAAGCTTGGCCCATGTCCCGTTGCTGGCCTATCCGCCACCCGAACGGTGTGGGGGCGGTCAATGGTACTATCGCGGCGGTTGGTCTGGACAATAAGTCCCTATCGATCACATGGAACTCAGGCGGACCCACCATTCTATCCGTCGGGGACTATATCAACGTCAATGGCCTGCGTTTGCATCAGGTGACGGAGCTACGTGGGGCCGGGGTGGTGGGTGTTGCACCTTTCCTGTCTACGGGTATACTTGTTGGCCAAGCGGTAGATGTGAGCCAGCCATCAGTGGCAATGACACTTCAGCCGGGGTCTATCAATACCCAAACGGGCCTTAACGGGCGCGGATCGGTGACATTCCAAGCAATCGAGGCACGGGGCTAAGCAACATGAACCGACGTTCCCTATTCAAAGGTCTTTTCGCTACTATTGCTGCGGCCCCTATCGTGGCATTGGTAGGTCGGGGTAAACCCTATCTCAACGGCGAACATGGGCCAGAACTGTTCATGGCTAACTACACGCCCATGCCCCTTAGTGCAAGGGGGACGATTCGGTTCCGCATGACGGCGCTGAGTGGGCCGAACGGGTACAGCCGCACTGCAATTGGGGCACGGGGCTAATGCGCGCTATTTCCACAGCTAACCAAGCGGCCCTCGCTGCACGTAGGTTGGTCGCACGGGACTTCCTGTCCATCACGGCCCGTACTAGAACCACGGGTGCCCCTGTGGCACTCAACTTCTGGTCAGACATTGAGAACGTCAGCGCTCTCGTGCTTGACCCCGATACCCTTCTCCCCGTCCTGCGCAGCTATTATGGCGCGGGCGGTTTGGTGGAGATCAGCGATATCCCAGCCGTATCGGTCATCCAGGTACAGGATGTGAATATCCGCATGAGCCAGTTGGACGAGTTTGTCCAGCAAGCCGTTCGACTTTATGACGCCAAACAAGGTAGAGTTGAAATCCATAGAGGGCTTTTCGACCCCGAGACCCGAAATCTTGTGGCCCCTGCTGTCGTGCGGTTCGTCGGGTTCGTCAACGTCGTTGAAATCCACACACCCAAAGAGAACGAGGACGGGTACGTTAATTTGACCTGCGTTAGTCATACGCAGGAACTCACCCGTTCAAACCCCGCCACCCGCAGCCACGAAGACCAGAAACTCCGCAGCGCCTCCGATACGTTTTTTGTAGACGCAGCGGTCGTGAGTGACTGGGACCTCAACTGGGGCGGCATTAAGGCTAGCGTAGGTGGGGGCAATAGCCTCGTAGGTCGTAAGGGACTAGTATGACAGCCCGCCTCGCTACGGCCAATGACGCCCACCGTACGGCCCGTCTGCTCCTCGACTTCCACGAGGCTAGCGGGTTGCCATTCGAGACGAGTGCGGCATGGGCACTGGCACTATTTCAATCGCACCTTAACAACCCGGATAGTGTCATCATTGTCAAAGATGGGGGCGTGCTGATCGGTGCGGTCGGTCCATCACAACTGGGGCCGTTCAAGATCGCTCAGGAGATCGCGTGGTGGGTGGACCCCGCGCACCGTGGCGGGTCACTCGATATGCTATCGATGTACGAGGCGTGGGCGCTCACCAATGGCGCTAAATTCATTGAGGTCAAGTCCCTGGCCCGCTTCCCTGGAACTGAACGGCTGTACCGCGCTAAAGGGTACGTACAATGCGAGACCAGTTGGATTAAATGACATTCTTTACCTCTATCGCTGTTGCTATCGTCGGTGCCGGTTCCTTCCTTGTGCCAATTGTGGCCGGTGCGCTCCAAGTGGCCGCAGGTATCGCCCTCTCATATGTGGCTAAGGCTATCGCGGGGCAACCCGAAGGTCCACGTTTTGAAGTCAAGGGTCAGGTTCAGGGCGGGGATGATGTGCCTCGCTCAATCCTGTTTGGCTTCAATGCCACGGCTGGTTCTATCGTCTATGCGAACACGTGGGGCCAAGCGAACGGGGTGGGCAATGCTTACCTCGTTCAGGTCATTGCCCTAGCGGACTATCCGATCCGGGAACTGCTCTCGATTGAGGTCAATGGCATTCCCGATACACTAGGTCCGACTGCACTCGGGAACCGAGGCTTCCCCGTGCTTGGATTCCGTAAGAACGGCGTAGACCATATGTGGGTCAAGTTCTATGACGGAACGCAGACGACCGCCGACACCTACCTTACCGGCACAGTAGCTAGCGCGGCCCGCCCGTATGATACGAACCGTGTGGGCCGTGGCATTCCCTATGCCATCGTTACCTGCATGGCACCCGAGCGCAAGGACGGCGAGCAGCAGCCACTATTTACGAGTGGTATCCCGCGTTTCAAGTTCGTCACCAACGGGGCTCGGCTTTACGACCCTAGCCGCGACACCTCGGTCGGCGGGAGCGGCACTCAGCGATACGCCGACCCCTCCACGTGGGGTGGTGACGGTGACTTCCTGCCAGCGGTTCAGACTTACAACGTCCTCCGGGGCATTCGTTACGCTGGGGGTTGGCTGTACGGCCTACAATCGCTTCCGGCTACGCGACTTCCGGCTGCCAACTGGATCGAACAGATCAACAAGTGCCGTGCGGGCATTGCTGGCCCCTCTGGCACTGAACCTACGTACCGAACGGGTGGTGAATTGGACGTGTCCGCACAGGTTAAGGACGCCCTTGAAGCGTTCCTGACCGGTTGCCAAGGTAAGCTATCTGAGGTCGGTGGTGTCTATAAAATCCACGTTGGCGAACCCGGCAGTCCGGTTCTTGCCTTCACCGACGGGGATATCCTCTCCACCGAGGAACAGACATTTACGCCATTCTACGGTCTAGAAGACACCATCAACGGCATTCAAGCTACTTACCCCAACCCTGCTGAAGGGTGGTCTACCAAGACCGCTCCACCGCTGATCCGTACGGACCTAGAAGCGCTTGACGGAAACCGTCGCCTAATGGCGAGCGTGGCGCTCACCTTCGTGCCTTACACGGGCCAAGTGCAGCGCATCGTCCAATCGGCCCTACGCGAGGCCCAGCGTGCCCGTAGGCATACCTTTGTCATGGGTCCGGAGTTCTGGGTCCTTGAACCGGGTGATGTGGTCCGCTGGACCAGTACCCGCAACGGATACGAGGAGAAGCTATTTCGCGTGGACGGCATGGCCGACCGTGGCAATCTGGATGTAATGCTAGACCTGACTGAGGTGGACCCCTCGGATTACAGCTGGAACCAAGACACCGACTTCCGCCCTGTCATTGATGGCCCGTTGCAGCTAGTCGGCACCCCCGCCCTTCCCGCCATCGGGTGGCAGGTGTACGGCGCGATTGTTCTCGACCAGATGGGCCGTGCGCGCCGACCGGGCATTGAGGTTGCTTATCAGCCGGGTTTGCAGGGTGTAAGCCATGTGCGTATTCAGGTGCGTAATGTCGGCGCTACGCTACCTTTTATCGACGTACCACCCGTGGCGTATGGCGATCCATGGCGCACGCAAATCGCTGGGGATTGGCCACCTAATACCACCTTCGAGGTTCGAGGCATTTACGTACTCGTCGGGGGCGGGGACGCAATATGGTCTGATTGGCTCACCGTAACTACCCCCGACGTTAAGTTAACGGCTGGGCTCGACTTCGATCCGTTTGAAAGTGTGGTTGGGTTCGAACAGCTGGGCGATGATCTTGGTGGGTTTATCAACTGGATCGGACAGAGCCCCCGTGAACTGATCGAGGCGATTCAGGATACGAACACCCACGCCGCCGATCAGGAAATGGCCAACAGCGATACATTCCGTCAGGTGCGGACTGAGGTCGCCGTTACGGTGGGTGATGTCGCGGCTTCATTCCAGCAGACCATAACCGTTGCCATCGTCCCGATCCAAAATGAACTCCAAGCTCTGGCCGACTATTTGACCGAGCTTACGGCGGGTAATGGATCGGATGTGAGCACGGGCCGTTTCCGTATGACCGTACTGAGCGGGCCGACTGGGTACTCCCGCATTGGCGCTGAGACTCGTGTCGATACGGCGGACCCGTTAGCATGGCGAGGAGCGGCATGGTATCTAGACACGCCCAATAACTCCGCATTACCCACGAGGTTCCTTGTCAACGCGGATCAGTTCATTGTCGTCAATGGCACAAATACGGTCAGCCCTTTCATCGTGTCCGGTGGCACCATTCTGGCGAACAATGCGATCATTCGAGAACTTGAAGCATTGAATATCAAAACCCGTTCACTGACGGGCGATAGGATGGTTCTGGGTTCCCTAACCTCTGCCGAAATCAACGTCACCCAACTAGTCGCATCTAGCGCGTTCGTTGACAACCTTGTCGTACGATCCGGCAACTTCGAAAACCTGTCAGTTGGTCGTAACGCAATCGCCAATGGCGCATTCGCAGACTACTATACCGGGACTACCGGAAGTGGGCTTATTTACTACTCCGATCCATTCATACCCGGAAACGAGCCTGTCAATATGTCTGCATCCGCGACAGTGAACATCACCGCAGGTGGTAGCAATCCAGGCGGCACTATCGGCGTTTACTTGCAAAATGACACTACGAGTGAACTCATTCTGATTGGGAGTACCATTCAGGTGGGAACTTACGTTTATGAGAGAACTTTCCTGAGAAAGCTTGTAAGTGGGCAAACCTATCGCGTTCGTTATCAAGCTTTCAATGTGGGAACCACGGGAACATCGTCCATAACGACCACGCCTCTTTTTAGCATTGTAGTCTTTAGAAAATAGCACCTGGTTGACCCCTTAACCCCCTTACGAGTATATTGATCCCATGGCATTACCTGCAGACTACGTTTCTGGAACGATCACCCTAACCGCTGGCTCTACGGCGTTCACTGGAACCGGAACGGGGTGGATCGCCGCCGATTTCCGCCAGGGAGACCTTATCCTCGATGTTCTAGGTGGGGGCAACCGGGTCGCGGTGGTCGCTGCGGTTACGGGGAACGGAGCGGGTACGCTCACCAAGCCATGGGAGGGGCCGACTCTTGCGAACGTAGCGTACCGTCTACGATACCAGTGGGACAGTGGGCGCGTGAGCGCTCAGACCCGCACTTTGATCGAGCAGCTGGGCAATGGGAACCTCCAGTCCCTTGCTGCAATAACGGGTGCAGCCGGTAACGTGGTGGTCTTTAATGGTCCTGGTGCCATCGGTATTGAGCCACGGACAAACTTCATTAATGGTGTGGCCTACGACGTTCAGGTGAATACTCTTGCGGACCGTGCGGCATATAACGGGCAGTCTGCGGGCTTTACTGTTCTCGTGTCAAACGTGGGCGACGGTCGCTCCGCCGTCTATAGCAAGGCTAGTAACGCCTCGGGTGATTGGACGAACGCGGCGTACGTAACTGGCCCAACTGGGCCAGCAAGTACCGTCCCCGGCATTGTATGGCGCGGAACTTACGCTGCAGGCACTACCTATGCGATTAACGAGGGTGTAACGCTAAACGGGTCATCTTTTCGCAAGCTGACCACAGCTGCAGCGGGCACATCACCTTCAACGGCGGTTCCTCCAGTAAATACAACTGATTGGGAAGTGCTTGCGGCACGAGGTGTCAACGGCACAATTACAGGCGTTACACCTTTCTGGAATACTCGGATCACCGGAGATACTGATGCAATCCAAGCTCGTGCGGGTCTCGATACCCCCAAACGTCCAGCATCTCCATCCGCCAATACCGTTGCGACGGTAGATGCAAATGGCGATCTCTTAGCAACTCCGATTGTTGCGTCCCCTGGCGGCAATCTGTCTGGTATCAACGCTCTCAACATGAACCCCACCACTTCTAGTGGCTTTGGGATGACGAATAGTGTTGCCACAAGTGCCGCATTCGCAAGGTATCAGAACGATGTCGGCAATGGCTTTGAATTCGGTTCTCACGGGTCGGCATACACAGCAGGAACGCGGTTTGGCGTAGGCGCAGGAAATGCGTCATTTGCATCCAACAATCTTCTCGCAATGGGGACGATTGGCAACGCCGCGCTCCAGTTTTTCACCAACAACTCCTATAGCGGTTCTTTTCTTGGCAATGGCTATTTTGTCGTTGGCCTAAATAATAGTGCTTTTGCAGTTGTTGGTGCAGGCGTCATCATCGGCCCTGACGGGACGCTGACTAGCAAAAAAGTCGGAACAGGAAGTCAGGCGCATGTTACTTTTGGTAACAACGCCGCCGTTACTCCGACACAAGTGGGCGCCATTACCACTAGCGGTTCTGCAACAGCATATCTGACCTCGTCAGACTACCGTCTCAAGTTTGATGTGGCGCCACTTGTCACATTCGAGCTTTCGGCTGATCAGTTTGACGGATTGCCTGACAACCTGCTGCGCGTCATGGCCCTCAACCCCGTTAGCCACGGCTGGCTGGTTGATCCGGATGGGCCGCGCACCCACGGACTTATTGCCCACGAAGCACAAATCGTCGTATCGGATGCGGTTACGGGCGAAAAAGACGCTACCATTGATGTTGGGTGTGCCGTTATTCCAGCCCGGATCATTCCGGCGTCTGTAATTCCCGGCGCTATTTCAGTTCAGGCGGACGTTGAGCTTGGCATTGAGGAACAACGCGAACCTGATATCTTAGTCCCTGAGCAGATCATTCCTGAACAGGTTTTAGACGGCCTCACTGAAAGCGAATGCCCTGAAGGCGCTACATGGACTAAAACGGGTGAGCGTATCCTACCCCAAGGTATCGACACATCATTTATCGTTGCGGATTTGATCGCCGCTGTTCAAGAGCTGACACTAATGGTGCTTTCACAGAAAGAACGAATTGCAGAACTAGAGGTATACCACAATGAACCGTAAAACTTACTTTGCCACTCTCGGCAAACACACTCAGCAACAGGTAGATGGTCAGTCTGCTATCCTGGACGAAGCCGAGCGCCGTCGCGCCCCTCTAACCCTCTCGGCCTATGCGCTCGCAACGGCCCATCACGAGACGGGGGGCACCTTCGGGCCAGTCACTGAAAACCTGAACTACACGAGCGCCGCACGAATCAAGCAGGTCTGGCCCAAGCGATTCCGTACGCTCGCTAGCGCCGAGCCGTACGTCAAGAACCCGCAGGAGCTAGCCGAGAACGTATACGGGTTCCGCAAGGACCTCGGCAATAACCAGCCGCGTGATGGGTGGAAGTTCCGTGGGCGAGGTCTTGCCCAGATTACCGGGCGGGCCAACTACGCCAAATGGGGACTTGAAGCCACCCCCGACGACGCGCTCAAACTCACCGTTGCGGCCCGTATCCTGCTCGATGGGCTGGAGAAAGGCATGTTCACCGGTAAGAAGGTGGGTCAGTACGACAACTACAAGGACATGCGCGCAACGGTCAATCCGGACAGCAATGGTGCTACCGTGGCCGTATACGCCGAGAAGTACGAACGGGCACTACGGGCCGCAGGATACGGTAAGGTGCCAGTGGGCGTACCGGAGGTCATCGGGGGCACAGCTGGCGCGGGTGCCGTAGCTGCCAATGGCGGACCGTGGTGGCTCGTTGTGGCAATAGTGGCCATCGCTATCTGCGTGGTCGTATATCGGAGTTTCAAGAAATGACTGACCTACTGATCCGCTGGCGCACTCTCATCCTGGGGTTTATACTCGCCGCAGCGTCCGTACTGCCCGCACTGCTCAATGCGCCTGAGATACTGGCCATTATTCCCGTTGAGTGGCGTCCGTATGTCGTAGCTGCTGGGTTCCTCGCCATGTATCTTACCCGCTGGCGTCCTGCCTCCCGCACGGCTGATCCCGAGGTACAAGTTGCCAAAGCTATCAGCGATACCCCCGGTCCGACTACGGTAGTTGTGGCCAACTCGGCGGGGGATACTCAAGCGGTGATCCGTGCTTAGCGCGGTTCTCGCATGGTTGGGAGGCGGTGCGATCAAGCAATTTACCGATCCTCTCGTGCGTGCGTTTGAGGCAAAGCAACTTGCAACTACCAGTGAGGCCCGTCTGGCCGCAGAGCGTGATATTGCCGCTATATCCGCAGCGCGTGACATTGCCGTGACAGAAGCGGGGCGCGCTTGGTCCGCAACGTCCGTTGGGCGGTGGTTGATCGTGGTGCCGTGGGGCCTGTACTGGGCGTATGGGTGTATTATACAGATCATCAACCCGTTGACCGGCTGGGGACTTGTCCTTGTGGCACTTCCCCCCGGTTGGCCAGAAACGGCCCAAATACTGATCCCCGCTATAGTTCTCGCCGACGCGGGCGCACTTGCCATACGTGGCCGTCGCGGCTAGTGTACGGGCCATGCTCATTGAAACAACCCTAAACCTCCCCACCCTAATGACAATCATTGTAACGGTCGTGGGGGTGGTGACTTGGCTTGTCCGACTTGAGGGCCGCGTCGGAGCGGGTTCCAAAGACTTGTCAGACGCCGAGAAACGGATCGATGCGGTCCACGCGCTGACCTTACTCTCCCAAAACCAGCTTGCCGAGTATAAGACACACGTAGCGGAAACCTACGTCACCAAACAGGGCATGTCCGAACAAACCGACCGACTCATGAAGGCAGTCAATGACGTGGGTCAACGGGTCGAATCCATCGGTTCGCGCATTGACCACTTTTACGCGAACCCGCCCCGCCAAACAGGAGCCTAATCTTGCCAACACCACCTCTCGGACGCGACCTCGCACAAGAGGCCGTAGACGCGCTTGCCTTGCATGGCTCCCAGATCGCCGCTGCTGCCGCGCTTGGTATCGCTCGTGGGACCATCCAGGGCCGCTTGGCCGCAGCGAGCCGATACGGGTTCAACCCGGTCCCCGAGGGGTTTGAGGTCTCCCAGATATCCCACGGACCCAACGGGGATTTCGTCAAGATGCGACCCGAGGGGCCAGCGACGGTCCTACCGGAGGGTTTGGTCCTCAAGGGCGCTTCGGTTCTATCGCGCGATGGGCGCGAGGTGGTCCGTTGGGACAAGTACGGTACGGACGGTCAGCTGTCCGATGGGGCGCTGGCTAAGGCCGTACGGGAAGCCATGGAGGATTGCCCGCTTACCTATGACTCCCACCCGCTATACCAGACCCGTTCGGACCTCCTGACCGTTATACCACTAGTCGATTGGCACGTTGGGCTATTAGCGTGGGAGGAGGAGACTGGCGGTAACTATGACTTGAACATTGCACAGGACACGCTACGGCGCGCAATGACCGATCTGGTCGAGGCGACCCCGCCGTCCCAGCGGTGCGTTATTCTTGGCCTTGGAGACCTGCTCCATTTCGACGGGTACGAGGCCAAGACGGAGCGCAGCGGCAACGTACTGGATACGGACAGCCGCTACCCCAAGGTCCTACGGGCCGCACTGAAGCTAGTCAAATATACCATCGACCTCGCATTGACTCGCCACGAGCTTGTGGACGTTCGGATCACGACACTCGCGCCGCACTGGCCGTCGCTATCGCACTGGCCGAGGGGTACGAGAAACACCCGCGCGTGACGGTCAATGACTCACCAGCGTACATCTGGTTCGAGCGCTACGGCAAGGTCCTTCTAGGTGCCACCCATGGCGACAAGGCCAAAATGTCCGATATGCCCTTGCTGATGGCCGTTGACCGTCCAGACGATTGGGCCGCATCGACACGCCGTCGGGTCTTTACGGGCCACATACACCCTGAGCGCCTACGGGAAGTTGGGGGCGTTGTGGTCGAGTCGCTGCGGTCGCCAAGGACGCGCGGCATAGCTTCGAGGGGTATCGTGCGGGCCGATCCGTGTACGCCTATACATTCTGGACCGATGGGACACGAATGGCCCGACACGAGTTTGAGATTTAAGCGGGCGGGTCAGGTGGACGACGTACCAAACTAGACAACAGTTCTTCAACCTGCCATCGCCGTTCGTCTGGGTCTAGCCGGGTTTCATGACCGCAAGCGTCACAACGTGTGTGACCCACGAGCGCATCCACCTGACTAGGTTGCCCCATTTCGGCGTCGCACTCTTCACAGTGCTTCCACAGCCAGCCCATTTGCATCTCTCCTTGTTTCGTACTACCATTATCGCACCCAATGACAGGAGTGTCAAGCATGATTATCGGACTTCAGGGATACGCCGGATCGGGCAAGAGCACCGTAGCTCAATATTTGGTCGAACGGCACGGATTTGCCCGTCGGCATATTAAGGAACCTATTGCGGACATGACTTCCGTTCTGATCCAAGCGATCTACCCGGATATTGACGAGAAAGTGTACCTGTTTACGGATGGTGAGTATAAGCGCACCCCCATCCCCGAGCTTGGCAACCGGTCCGCAACGGAAATCCAACAGTTCCTTGGGACCGAGTTTGGCCGTGAGTTCATTGACCCGGACCTATGGCTCAATATCTGGCACCGATGGGCGATGGCACAGCCGGGGCACGTGGTCCAGGAATCGGTCCGGTTTGCCAATGAGGCCGAACGGTGCGATGTGGTGTGGGAAATCCGGCGCGAGGGGTACGGCGCGCACAATGGGCACGTATCGGAGGGGTTGCCGTGCGCGGAGCCTGTGATCCTGTGGAATAATGCGTCCGTTGAAGAGCTACACTTCACGGTTGATCTTGCACTTAGCGGAATGAAAATGGGGGCCTAGCGGCCCCCTCGTGGCTCCCTGACCCGTAGGCACCAAGTCGTTCGTTATTAAACCAAAGGATAGATAGGTCACAGTAGTTTCGTACGCATGTATAGGTCCCACGGTCGGTAATGGCAGTGAGGATTTCCAGAACCGGCTTTCTCGTCCACTCTAGCATTGTCATCGCTCTATCCACTCACCGTTCTGGTCAATCTGCAAGCGCTGACCATCGAGAAATACTTTGTAACGATCCTTTGCGTAGTATGCACAATATCAAGCCACGACATATCTAATAGACTCATATGATACGGATATTTCCATAGTCTTATCTGTAGCGTCTCTATTGGTGAAAGTCAGTCTGTGCATTGCTCATCCTCCACATTACCCACGCAAGCACCATTGGGCTCGATACGGCCAGTACGATTAGAGCGGTCAGGTCGTGGTCAATTGGCATTTCGCACCGTCCACTTGTGGGGTTTGCGTGGTCCCTTTGGGTGCCCTACGTTCAGCCGATTGTGCAGAGCGGCCCATAGTGCCTTGCGGCGGCATACGTATCGCACCCGGTCGTCAAAATAGGCGTAGGGTGCCATGACTCGGTTTAGTTCAGTTAGTCCAAACACTTGTCCCGCTTGTTCGGTTAGCTCAGATAGCTTGCGCTGCGATACGTAACGTTTACGGCTCACTTCGGTTCTCCTTGGTTCAATACGGGCAGACTAACCCAAGCTGACTAGAGCGTCAAGCCCTTCCGTGGAACCGAGTGCTGCCATCCCCGTCCAGTGCGAACCGATACCAACAGCAATTGTCCTTGCCGTCCATTGTGGACCCCTCGATCCACCGCAACCGACCAACACTGACAATATCGGTGCAATACGGCAGGTAGGGCGCGCTCTGCTTTGTGTGCGCCCAATCGGCGTCAAAGAGCAACCAGCACCCATCGGTCAGCCAGTGCTCGATAAGTGAGTGCAGTACTGTACGAGTCCAAGGCGGATTGGTGATCACCAGCCCCAACGGCCCGAGACTGAGCGCGTCGATCCCCGTGGCCAGATCGGACATGTGGGTGCAAATATGGCCCGCGTCGGCCAGTTGTGCCACGAGGTGCCCTTCACCCGCGCACGGTTCGGCAAAGTGCGTTCCTGGGGCTAGGTGGGGCAGAAGGGCATGGACGGCGCGTGGGTCCCATGTCAAGTATGCATCTGCGGCACGTCGGGTGAAGTCTGAGCGTTTAGCCATTAATAACCGGCACTCCTGCCTTAGTAGCAATCTCGACCATCATTCGCGTTCCGACCCCTCCGGGCATTGCCAGAACCATGTCGGGTTTGCCTTCGGTCAGCATTTGACTGTTGCGGATAAATCCTGCGCGCTTGCCATACTGGTCCCAATCTGCGGGGTATTCCTCCAGAGTGATCCCATGAGTTCGCGCGTAGGTTGCGGCCAATCGGTCCGCGCCCCGTGCTGCCCCGGCGATAATCACGGTCGGTTCTAGCCGCATGATCGCAAGGGCAAGCACCGCGTAATTGGTGAAGTCGCGCCCACCACACACAAGGAGCCTCATTTTAGCGCATCCACCAATTTACGTGCCTCTTGGATGTAATAGCCGTACTCCAATCGGTCCCAGTCGAAACCCTCGGCCCGATTACAGACCCCAACGGACCAACCCACGCTAATGCCAATCCGGCGCTCTGGTGCGTCCGGTCCATTCTTAGCAAGTGGCGGCATGATCTTGACCAGTGACGGGCCTTCCTTGGCGATAAAATAGCGGGTCGTGTTTTGCAGCACTTCCCCCTCGGTCGTTTCGAGCCGTGAGGAGCGTGGGACCTTGGCGCGCAGCATGAAATCAAACGGGTCGAAATGCAGTCGGATAATATCCTCTACCGGAACCCCACTGGTCAAATGGGACTCTACTGCACGTGGGACCACAAGCGCGCTCGGGTCTTGGTGCCAGTCCACCTGGTATTCAAATGCACCGATCCGCTTGACCTTACCGGACGTGCTGACGGCCAGATACGAGTTGACGTCTCGTATTGCCATGAACGAATACTCGGCCTCTTCAAGCTGCAAGCCCGTGACGCCTTCCCATTCGCGGCAAGCTGCACGGAACTGCTCGACACCTGCACGTGGCACAAGGACCGAAATACCGTCGGTGTTAGCCTGGATCATTTCCAGTCCCTCGACCCGCATGGCACGCTCGGCCAGCATGGATAACACCATCTGCCCATTGATCGTAATGGCCATGGTATATTGCGGGTCAAAGAATGGGCTATAGACGTTATTGCTGTCCCCATACACACCGTTAAGTGCTAACTTAAGCATCGCGTTCTCAGCGCTACCCTTGGGGTGTGACTTACGCTGCTCGTACAGTTCCCCATACACGTCGCAGAACCGCTCGGACAGATGGGCCGGGAATACCCGGTTGGCGATGGCGATATTCGGGTACATACTAGCCACGTCAACATCGAGGATAACGTGAGTTGCGGACGAGCGGACCACACGACCCTTGACGGACCCGTGGATACCCCCGGTCCCATAATCAAACTGGAACCCATCGATCACGGCGGACAGGTCTTTCAGTTCCGGCGCGGCTTTCGTGTCGCGGATCGTTACGGTTCTCAGGTAATCTAGCACCCGTTGGAACTCGGGGCGCTCAAACTGCACGTAGGGGAACAGGATGTCTGCAACGGGAATACCGTCCTTGCGGTGCGTTTGGATCGCCTGCTTGCGTCCGCTCGAACGGTCAAAGCACGCCACACCCGCAGCCTCTAGCTGCATTGTGAAGTACTCTTTACCGATCTTCGTGTCGTTGAAGTTCGTGAAGTCCACACCGTACTTGGCGGTTAGTTCGGCTCGGAAGTCTACCATTGCCCGTGAGGCTCGGAAGAACTTCAGGGTCTCGCGTACGTCATGGGCGTTGTAGGTCAGCACTTGATCGACCTGTTCGGATGTTAGGTGCGTACCCACGGCGAACGGCAAGTCCTCGACCGACTCGGACCGCATGGCAATTTCCAGGGCCTTGAGGCCAGTTGACTTGGCGCGGTTGTCGAAATGGTGAATTTTGTAGAGGTCCAGTTGCGGCACGATGCGGTCAGACGCCCACACCTGATGCGCCCAGCGATCATCGTCCCCTTGGCTATCGATGATGGACTGTGCCTTGGCGTACGCTGCCGGTGCGGTTAACTGGCCTGTCTGGATACAATGGTGCAGGACGGGATAGTCGAACCCCTCTGAGTTGAATCCGACCATGACGGCCCGCTGGTCCCGCAGCCAGTAGATAAACTGGTACAGCTCCATTGCATCGTTGCGGCGATCACTCATCTCAAAGATGCGCGTCTCGCCGGTGTCGGCATGGATGAACACAGCGGAGAACAGGTTGGGGTAAATTTCAATGTCCCACCCCCAATACTGGACGGGCGGACGTGGGGGGCCGCTCACCAAAGGTCCTCTGAGTACAACTCACGACCATATTGAGGCTCAATCACTTGACCGGCCAGCACGGCAATTCGTGCAGCATCTTCCCGACCGACAAAACGACCAGTGCTGGTCACAAATCCCTGATTGGCCGGAATACCCTCAATGCCGCGCCCAGTTACTTGGTCAATGGCCCATAGAATGTGATGGTGGCGGGCGGGGCGCGGCAACTGCCACACTTCTCCGTCTAGGATCACTGCGGCGCGTTCTATCGTTTCGTACATTGTTCATACATCTCCATAAATTCCAACCGCGCGTACCACGGCTCCCAACCCGCCATCCGCATCTCGACCACCTCATGCCCCCGCGCCCATTCCGGGTCGCCCATGAGCACCTTGGCCTCACTGTGCAGCATGATCCGATCCGCCCGTTTGACCGACTCGGGCCAAGGGTACGTCACGCCCCACTTGTCTGCAATGACCCTTGCGAGCCTATCCTCCGCTTCGGCGTATCCGGGCAGCATAGCCTTGACGGGAGTGGCGATGTCGCACAGATACGCCTCGGTCGCATCGTGCAGCAACGCGGCCAGACGGTCCTCATGCGGCACCAGACGGGCCACACGGACGCTGTGCTCAGCGACGGAGTAGAAGGTCCGGGTATGGCCCGTAAACCGGCAAATGTGCGATAGGGCGTGGGCGATGTCTTGGATATTGAGGGTCGCGGGGTCGGGGTTGAACGGCGCTACCATCTGGCCGCTGTGGGTTTGGATGAGGCCGGTCATTGCAGAGGCACCACCGAACATTCGCGGATCGTTCGGTTCATTTTACCGAAGTCATTAATTATCTCTTCATCGGGGATTTCAAGTGGGGTGTTAGTAAACCCTCGGAACCACCCCATAAATTCTTCTTTGCTTCTGGAGGGAAGGACCATAAGAAACGTCCGGTCTTCATCGTGATACCATCCAAAATACTTAAAGCTCATATTCAATCCTCCTATAGTTGAGACCCGCCCGGTTAGGGGCGGGCCGTTGGTGTCGCTAGGCTACGTAACCCGCCGTCTTGAGCGTGTCGAGCGTCCAGCCAGCGGCTTCCCACTGGGCCACGGTCTTACCGTCCGGCCATGCGGCCAGCGCGGCGGGGGTCAATGTTGGGCCTACTGGCACGGGGGCAGGTGGGGCCATGTGGCCACTGTAGGGGGCCGGGGCGCTAGTAGGGGATGCAATCGGCTGCGGCGCAACTGGTGTAGGTGCGGGCGCAGCGGCAGTAGGGGCGTCATCACCGAACATGGCGTCACCACTCTTGGCAGTGCCCGAGTGGATTTCCTCGCCAAAGCCGACCAGTTCGACGCCCTGGACGTTGACGTAAATACCGGGAGACTGGAGGTTATCGTTCGACTTGGCGTCACCGAACGCACGGTAAAAATACCCCTTCTTGCAGATCGCCGCGTCCTGCGGGCCAAGTTGAATGAGGGGGCCATTTGTGCCCGGTGGGATCGTGACACCCTGAAGGGCCGGATGGTTCGGGTTGGCCTGTGCGAGGATGGCGGCACGGACGTACACCTGTGGCGGGAACCCATTGGTCATACGGAGGACTATCTGACCGGCCTTGGCGGGGTTCTTGTCGGACAGGGGCTTACCGTACTTGTCCACGCCGTCGCCATCGTAGAACTTCCACGAGAAGTCCTTGACCGCTGCGGGCACAATGTTCTTGGGCGCCCAACCTGCCGTCGCTTCGGCGCGGAGCTTGGCTTCCAGTTCGGACCAACCGGCGTCCGTCTTGGCAGCTGCCAGACCGACATAGTATTCTGAACGGGGCGAACCGTCCTTGTTGGTCAGTGGCTCCTTGGTTTCCCAGTTGGTCGTGTTGGGGGTGAAAACATCGCCTTCAATGAGGCGCATTACGGGCGTGCGAAATTCGATGGGCATTTGGTTACTTCCCGAGCTTGCGTGCGAAGTTGATGAAGTACCCGGCATTCTCAACCGGGGATGGGCTTGTTTCCGCCGAAGGGTGGCCGTCCGATTCCTTAATCCAGAGGCGGAAAATCTCAACGATGTCCTCTTCGGACAGTTCATAGACGAGGCGAGTTTTGGCCATAGTGTCAGGCTCCAGTGTCGGGGGTTACTTCACGGGCTTCGTAGGTCAACCACGACTCCCGCTCTTCGTAGAAAATTTCAAGGGCGGTTTCTTCATCCACGCCCTCGGTTTCCTGAATTTCCATTGTGTCGCGTAGGCCGTTACTGCCCACGTACGATTCGTAGATTCCGCATGACATCTGGAACGCTTCTTCTTGGGCCTCATCGAATGTCTCAGCATCCGAATCTTCCCAATCGGCATTTTTCAGCCCGCCGAAACCTCCTGCTAGGGCGGCTCGTATCTGGTATCGGGTCACACTCTCACTCCTTTTCAAATGCCGCAACTACGCGGCTCTTATCGAGGGGGACCAACTTGACCTCCCCCTTAGGCTTGAACGAATAGCCCGCTTTGACCTCTGGGTCAAGACCTAATTTAACGGCCTGTGCGGGCGTGATGGCCTCGGCGGGCTTGCGTAGGTCAAGACCCATCGCATCACCCAGTGCGAACACCTCCTCGGTACCCACGGACCATTTTTCCCGCCCGTACCCCTGTTCCGTCACGTAGCCGGTTCCTGGGCCTGCCACAGTCACGTACTCTTCCAGTGCTGTCACACGGGCCTTGAGGTACTTTTGGGCCTCAGTGAGCCAACGCAGTTCCAACCCGGCCAGTACGGGCGTGGGTGCGTCTGCCGTAGTCTGCATTACTACCGTTTCGATCTGGTTTACCGCACGGAAAAAGGCGTCACACCCGAGCCGACCGGAGCATTTGAAGCAGTGTGTTCCCGTAACCGCCGCAGCGTTCGGACTGACCAACTTTGCCGCCATGTGCAGGGTGCGCACCCGTGCGGCATGTTCGGCACCCGTGAGCCGGTGGGTCCGCAACTGGCCTTCGGGTCCGTAGTACCCTGGCTGATGGATGGTCATGACGACATCAAACGCACCAGGGGCTAGACCTTCAGCCTCAATGACCCCTTGCGCATAGTCGATCATCTGCCAGTTGTCGACCTCGGAGACGTACCCGTGACCGTACTTGTAGTCCCAGATGTAGATGGTCCTCCCGGTATGATCCACAAGTGACGCATCGCACGTACCCCAATTGTCCGTTGGGTGCACGGCGGTCATGTGGAACCGTTGCTCGACGTACAGCCCGCCACCTGAGACGAGCCGTTGGGCACCTATGTCCGTGGCTAGCTCCTCAGCCGCGTACTGCATGTCACGGTCCGTCGGCGTGCCATCCGGGTCTAGCGTGCCGACGGGGTGCGTACGCCCCGCCAGTAGCTCCGATAGAACCCAGTGGGCCGCTGTGCCCTCACGGGTCGCGTCGGTGTCCTCTTGAGGGTAAGCGGCCTCCATACTGGGAGACCGCCCGCATTGTACCCACTTCTCAGCGGACGAAGGGGCTAGGGGTGCGTGTTGTGGCTCACTGGTCACGGCAACTCCCCCGTGTCTACAAAAGTCTGAAGAATGGGGATCAAATCTGCGACCTGATCTCGGGAGAGGTGCATTCGGTTGTTTGCTATAAATGATACGCCCATGGGCTCCCCGCGCGTTTCGATATTTTCCCAGCCTTTGTATGGTGTAAACTTTTTAAGACCGATCTCACGTGCCCCGAGCCAGATGCAATCCTCCGTGGCGAGGGATGATTTTTGTACGGAACATTCCGTGTCGTTGTAGTCTTTAAAGGTCTCGTACTTGAAGCCCCGTTCCGTTACGGTCACGCCACCACCTCACCGAGCAGGGCCATGAACGCAACCCGGCGCTCCCCATTATCCGGGCCGTTCAGCCCCATCGTGCTTTCCCCGGCACCGACCGCCGCACACAGTTCCTTCACCTTGGCCGTGTCGATCTTGCCGTCCTTTTGGGCCGCTGTGATCGCTTTCATAACGTCGAGGAATGAGGGGGCGTACACGGGTGGAATCGGGCTGTCAGGAAGCGTTACACTACCGTCAGGGTGTTCGACTGCAATTGGCGCGGGGGGAGCCGGTGGGGCCGACACGACAAACTGTTCAGCTTCCACGCTGACCGTACGTTCCCCAGTTTCGGGGTTCTCAGTCACGGTCATTCCAGCGCCGTCGGTTGCGGCAATACTCGCCACTTCCGCAATGTGTTCCTCTACACTTTCATCGGCAAGTGTGACCGGCTGTGCCGCCTCACGCCCCGCACGAACCGCCGCGATCTGTTCGGCAGTCACGCCGCGCTTGGCCCGCCACGTTCCGTCCTGGTTGGGCTTCGGTGGGGTCGAGTGGATGCGGGGGTCGTGGGGTTCGCCCTGCGAGTCGACAGACTGCACGGTAAGAGCGGGCGTACGTTCAGTCTGATCGTCGGTGATAGTTTCGCCCGTAAGGGTCCAGCCCTCGGCCTGCGTCTGAGCGATACGTTCCCCAACTTCCGTCATTGCCACGGGATCAACCGGGCGTGGGGTTAGTGCCGTACTGCCCCCGAGTCCGGTGAGCATGGCCCGGACTGCCGCAGCCTCGGTGGGGTTCGTGGGGTCAAATTCGATGCGCATTATTTGTGTCTCCTTGTGTTGACAGCGGCTAGGGGTAACGTATAGTGACAGGCAAGTCAACACTCATCTGGAGGGAAATATGAAGCTACGGTGTAAGATGTTCGGACATGTCCGCTATAAAGGTTGGTGGGGTGACGGCCTGTACGGGAAGGTTTTTCAGACAGGGCGAGACGGAACGGGGCGCACCCATGCGTACATCACCGCCGAATGTGATCGTTGCGGGGAAACGTACGTTCTGGCCCGTTTTCACCCTAGTGAATTGGACCGCTAACCGTGGAGTTACGTTACTACCAATCTGACCTACTGAACTCCGTAAGTGAACAGTGGGCCGCAGGTCGCCGCAACGTAGCTGTCATGGCCCCCACGGGCGCAGGCAAGACTTTGGTCATTGCCGAGGCGATCCGTCGGCACGCGGGGACCTCATGCGCCATCGCCCATCGGGATAATCTGGTCATTCAGATAGCAATGGCCCTTGCAGCGCAGGGGGTCCGTCACCGCATTATCGCGTCCCAAAAGACCCAACGGGCCGCAGCGGCACTTCAGGCCCGTAAGCTCGGCAAGGTATGGATTGACCCCGGCGCTAAGTGCGCTGTGGCATCTGCACAAACTCTGGTCAAGCGTACCGAACTCACCAAGTGGGCTGCGTCTATTACTCTGTGGGTAACGGACGAAGGTCATCATTTGACGAAGGGGTCAGTATGGGGTCGCTGTGTCGATCTGTTCACGCACCCCGAGTGCAATGGTATGATCCCGAGCGCTACTATGGGCCGCGCGGACGGTAAGGGTCTAGGCTCGCACCATGACGGATATGCGGACGTTCTGGTCGCGCTGGTCGAGGACGGTGACAAATTGGCCGTACGGGTAGCTATGCCCCAAGAGTCCATCACGTGCGCACCGGCCCGCGTCCTGATGGACCAGGGGTTCCTCACGCGCTACAAGGTCGCCATCGCCAAGACACACCTTGAGCATTATTTGGGCGCGGTCGGGCCGTCGGGTGACTGGACCCCCGCCGAGCAGAAGAAAGCCGCAGCTGCCGTCAACATGGTTGGCGACGTGGTGGAGAGCTACAAGCAATTTGCTGCCGGATTGACCGCTATTGTGTTCGCACGGGACGTAGAGGAAGCGGGCAATATTGCTAAGGCGTACCGTACGGAGGATATTACCGCCGAGGTCCTGACGGGCGATACGGACCCAGCTGTCCGCATGTCTATCTTTGCCCGGTTGGAGAGTGGGGCGCTCAAGATTGTCGTCGCGGTAGATGTCATCTCGGAGGGTACGGATATTCCCGCCGTGGGGGCAATTATATTTGCTAGGGCTACGGCCTCGCTGGGCCTATTCTTGCAGATGGTCGGGCGTGGGTTGCGTCTGGCACCCGGCAAGGAGTTCTGTATCCTCATTGACCATGTGGGTAACGTACTGCGCCATCGGGGCGGACCGGACACACCGCGCACGTGGTCCCTATCCCGTAGGGACAAGAAGGCGAGCGCGGTCCGTGATGCCATTCCGTTGCGCGTGTGCCTTGAGATTGACTGTATGCAGCCGTACGAGAAGCATCTGGACGCCTGCCCGTATTGTGGCGCACCGACCCCCGAACCGGAGAAGCGCGGACCCCCCGAGGTCGTGGAGGGCGTGCTGTCCCTGATGGACGATGAGACCCTGGCTCGGTTGCGGGGAGAGACGCCAAAGTCGGTCGAGGAGTTCAGCCGGGAGATATACGCCAGTGGACTGCCCGGACGGTTCGCGGGGGCCAATGTCAAGCGCCACAAGGAGCGGCTGGATACGCTCGATGCGCTACGGGACGCGATGGCCGTGTGGGCGGGTCCGTACCATGCGGCGGGTGAGAGCGACACGGAGATACAGCGCAGGTGGTGGCTGACTTACGGGTGTGACGTGATGACGGCCCAAACATTATCGCGCGAGGACGCAGAAAAGCTATTGACGCGCGTGTCAGATGCTATATAAGTAGGGACAACGAAACGGAGATACCAAATGTTTGAAATCAACCTGAACGATCAGACCGTAGCAATCAAGGCTTGGTTCGATGACGAGACCAACGAATGGTTGGCTAGCAAGTCCATCAATGGCCATATCGTGGCTATCGTTGAGGGGTTCGGCACTAAGGAAGAAGCCGAGGAGGCCGTCCGTGGCTAGTAAGGACTGGTGGGAAGCAGTGAAGCTCTATCGTGAGAAACGGTGGGGCTTTGCTAGTCGGAAACTATACCTTGAACATCTGGCCAAGGGTGACCCAGAGCGAAAAGACGTTCAAGTGGGAATATCACTACTCACTAAGGATAGGTACAAATGAACACAGGTATTCGCTACGCTCCTCTGTCGCGCAGAATCGTTCTTGCCCGATTTGGCAAAGACCCGCACGTTGCGTTAGAGACCAAGGATGCCATGAGTGAGTTTTGGAAAACACTCGTGCAATATGCGTTCGACGGAGAGACTCCTAAAGTCGGCCAGACGGCCGAGGTTTCATTCGGCGGGGGTGGTGAACAGTTCACTCTGACGGTGACGCGCGGATGACTGACCCCCTTACCCAATGGGAGCAGGCGCACCCCACCGCTGCACGTGCCCTATGGTCCCTACTGACCCCCACGAGCCCAGAGCCCCCCGGTGCTGGCAGTGAGGCACGGGTCCAGAGTGCCGTACGGTTGGAAGCTGCCAGCAAGGGCTATTGGCTCGGACGGAACAACTCCGGCGCGCTACTGGACCAACGGGGCGTCCCGGTCAGGTTTGGCCTTGGTAATGAGTCGGCCCGCGTGAATGCTGTGATGAAGAGTGCCGACTTGATCGGTATCGGCCCCAGCGGTCAGTTTGTGTCGGTCGAGGTTAAGCGGCCCGGGGGGGTGATACATCCCGCACAGCACGCATGGGCCGCACTGGTGAATAAGCGGGGCGGTTTGGGCCTCATTGTGGATAGGGAAGGAATGTTGCCGTGAATGAGACTCAGGTACTAGCTAATGAAATGATGAACATAGCCCGGCAGGTCGGAGAGCCAGACGACCCATTCGCCGCATGGGAAACTGTTGACCTACTCTTGCGCCGCTCCAAGAAGTGCGAAGAGCTAGAAGCTGCCAATACCGCACTCATGACCGAGCTCGCCAATCTGATCGCCACGAAGCGTGATCAGTTGGACGCACTGACCGCCGAACGGGACATGTGGCGCGCTCGGGCCCTGCGGGGTGCGCAATGACGACCCTCCCCAGTTGGGCCGTTCCGGGTCGCAAGGTTGTGTGTGTCAAGGTACCAAGCGGAAAGATGACCGACACCACTGGTAGAGTACGACCAGTCTCTCACTGGGGATACGAGTTCCCTGTCGTCAAAGAGGTGTATACGATTCGAGAGGCGTTCATCGTTTCAGAAGGGGCGGGGTTGTACCTACGTGAGATCAGGAACGATCACGCACCGAATGCGGGCGGCAGGGAGTGCGGCTTCCCGTTGCAGATTTTCCGTCCCGTCGTCACGCTCGAAGAGGACATGTTGACTTTCAGGTCACTACTCAATACGGTCCCCGCTACCAAGGAGCTAACGCAATGAGACGCACAATTACATGCGAAACGGCTGTTGACGTGACTATCGACCAGATGGCCGAGTGGTTCTCTGAAATGGACGACGCGGAGCAAGTTAATTTCTTGAACGCCGCTGTCAAACACATGGATCGTTGGCCTCTTCAGTGGGACGCTATCTCCCGTAAACTAGACGAACCTGAGAACCACCCTACCCGCGCTATCCTACGCGCCCTGACGGAGACTATTAATGTCGAATGATACCAATCGTGGCGCAGGCATCCTCGCCGCAGCCGTAACCCTCGCTCGCGAAACCCATTACCACCGTGTCTCACGGGCCGATGTTGCCCAGCGGGCAGGGTGTGGCGCAGGGACCGTCAATCTCTATTTTGGCGACATGGAGGGCCTCCGTGATGCGGTAGTGGCCGAGGCGGTCCGACTGGGCGATACGGACATTATTGCACAGGCTATTGTGAGCAAGCACCCGGCCGTAGCGGGCAAGCGCGTGCAGGTTATAGGTTAGGCCCTCACGGGTAGAGGGGCGGACTAATGAACGTCGTATCACTTTTCGACGGGATTTCGTGCGGGCAATTGGCGCTTCGCAAGGCGGGAATTCCGGTCACTACATACTTTGCGTCCGAGGTGGATAAGAATGCCATAAAGGTCACACAGCACAATTTCCCCGACACGATTCAACTTGGTGATGTGACGGCCCTTGATGGAACGATGCTGGCCGGTGCGGACCTGTTGATCGGTGGGAGTCCGTGCCAGGGTTTCTCATCAGCTGGTCTAGGTTTGAACTTTGAGGACCCACGTTCTGCACTGTTTTTTGAGTTTGTACGGCTGCGTGACGAGATTGGCCCGAAGTACTTCCTACTCGAAAACGTCAACATGAAAGCCGAACACCGAGACGTCATAACCCAATTCCTCGGCGTGGAACCAATACGAATAAATTCTTCCGATTTTGTCCCCGCCCTACGCGACCGCTGGTATTGGACAAACATCCCCATTGAACCGTGGGTGCCGAATGGGTCAATCCTGGCCGACGTTCTGGAAGACGGGTTCGTTGACAGAGAAAAGTCGCGTCGGAAGTTAGTTTTCATGAAGCAGCTACCGCACGGGTGGAACAAAGGCTTTGAACAAGAGACTGAGAAGGCTCCGACACTTACTACATCGGGGTGGCAGCATAATAATTTCGTCTCGCGCGACAAGGTAAAGTGGCGCAAATTAACCCCACGTGAGTGTGAGCGCTTGCAGGGCGTACCGGACGATTACACGGCTTGCGTATCCGACACCGCCCGCTATCATGCGCTCGGCAATGGATGGACGGTTGATGTGATCGCGCATATTTTTAAGGGGCTAGCCGCATGATTATTGCCATCCACCCCGAGCCGGGGCACCCTATCGTTGCGCTAGCGCCGCATGATGTCGAGGCCCGTAACGCCGATGGCTTCGGTATCTACTGGTCTATTAATGCCGTGCGCGAGGGTCTCACGACAAAGGCGACCAAAGCTGACATCACGGCGATCCGGTACGCCCACGTGGATATTGACCCACCCAAGGTGGGGACGTGGGACCGTGCGGCGGTGCTGGCGGACCTACTGTCCCAGCGGCCATCCAAGGTCATTGACTCCGGTAACGGGCTCCAGGGGCTATGGGCGCTCCAACCGGGCGCAACGGTCGAGCAAGTGGAGCTTGTCAATAAGGGCCTCATCCAGCGCTTTAATGCCGACAAGGGCACGTGGAATGTGGACCGCGTGTTCCGCCTCCCCGACACGATCAACTGGCCCAATGCGCTCAAACGTGCCGCTGGGCGCGAACCTGTCATGGCGTCCCTACTTCTCGATGAGCCGGGGCTTACCTATGAGATTGGTTCGCTTCTGGCTGCATGGCCGTACGTGGCACCCGTGGCGCGCGCTGGCGCGGATGAGATTGACCCCATCCTGTATGAGATTATCTCACTGCCCGCACGTGCCAGCGCTGCGACGGCTGATCTGGTTATGCACCCGGCAGGGGCGGACCGATCGGTTGATGTGTCGCGCGCTGTGACCGCCATGGCCCGTGATGGCCTATCGGACTCCGAGATTATGGGGGTCATTCTCAACCCTGCTCTCCCCATCTCTGGTCATTGCCTTGACCAGAAGGACCCGGAGCGGGCCGCACGTCGCAAGTGCAGTCTGGCCGCTACTCACCGATTTGACCCAGAGCGCATGTTCCCTGACGAGCCTGTGGTCCATGCGGGCGTGCTTACCGAGCCGCCTGTCAGAACCAAGGCTAAGCTAGGTGGGTATGGATCGCGGGACATTCCAACCACGAACGGTATTCTCCCGGTCGAAGATCAGATGGACCACTTTGCGGGTTGCGTCTACATTAAGAAACACAAGCTGGTCATGATGCCCGATGGGTCCGAATCCGATCACTCGCAGTTTGACGACGAGATGGGCGGTTACAAATTCGTATTTACGGATGATGGCAAGACTACCAAGTCGGCGTGGGAAGCCTTCATGCGGAACGAACGATACGCTGCGCCCCGCGTACATGACACATGCTTCCGGCCCGAACTGGAGCCCATGGCTATTGTCGCAGAGGAGGGGTGGTCGCTGATCAATGCGTACGTGCCGATCCAAACGGAATGCAAACCCGGTGACCCGTCTCCTTGGCTGGACCATCTGACCCGAATGTATCCTGTCGAAGATGACCGAAAGATACTTCTATCTTGGATGGCGTCTTGCCTACGTAACCCAGGAAAGAAGTTCCAGTGGTGGCCGGTCCTCATCGGTGCCAAGGGAAATGCTAAAACCATGATCCTAAACATCATGGAGTATTGCATCGGCGCTCGGTACACCCACCTACCAAACGCGGGTAAAATGACGCGCAACGGAATTAACTTCAATGGGTGGATTCGCAACAAGCTATTCCTTGGCGTCGAGGAGGTTTATTCGGCCAACCGTCGGGACTTTCTGGAGGAGTTCAAACCGTATGTGACGAACCGCCGTTTGCCTATCGAAGGTAAGGGAATCGAGGAATACACGGGTGATAACCGAGCCAATGGTATGCTCACCTCGAACCATTGGGATGGGGTGCCTATCGATGCCAACGAGCGCCGGTACGGCATCTTTTTTACGGCCCAGCAGACGGCAGAGGATTGCTTCAGGGATGGTCTGACCAGTGCGTACTTCTCAAAGCTATGGAACTGGCTGGACAAGGGGGGGTTTGCTATCGTGAACCATTACCTGCGCAACTTCCCACTTGAGCCTACATATGACCCCGCCACGCTCTCTACACGGGCTCCGCGTACTTCAAGTACGGATCAGGCCATCGCGGCCTCGCTAGGTACGATTGAGCAGGAAATTCTTCATGCTATCGAAGAGGATCGTATGGGATTCAAGGGGGGCTGGATTAGCTCCAAGGCGCTCGATACCCTATTTGCCGAGAAGAATATAAAGCTAGCCCGTAACAAGCGCATCTCGCCCATACGGGCTATCGGGTATGATCTGCACCCCGGGTTACCAGAGGGTAAGACTGCTAAACCCGTGCCCCCCGATGGGGTTCGGTGTAGGCTCTATTGTCTCAAGGACGGGCCGGGGTGGGACGCTATAGACCCAACGGAACGTTACATGGAAGCGCAGTTGGGGGCCTAGTGGCCCCCTTCTTTATGCTGCGGTCATCGCGTACTTTACAGCATCTTCACGGAACTTGCGGTTGAACATCTTGGCGAAGGTAGCGTCGAATCCGCTTACCTCTGCTGCGCATTCACAGACTGCGAGAGAAACGTCCTGATACTTGAAGGCCCAACCGGAAGCACCGCTCTTGGCAATCGCAGTGAGGTTAGCGATCATGGTTTCGACTTCGCTCTGGAACTGTTCGTAGGTCATTTGGTATCTCCGTTTCGTTGTTGACCCTTTGTCGCATGTCCTGACACGTATGTCAACACCTAATTGCAGCCGCCGTTAAATTTACTGAGCGCCCTTTATCGTCACTTACCGATGGAGTACCAACCGGACGGCGTACCGGACGATTCTATCGGACGTAATGATTTCAATGGGTTAGTTGGGTTTTGTCCGATTGTCCGATTGTCCGATACTTTTGCATATCCTATCCTGCGCATATGCGCGCACATACACATGCACACACATACATTATATTATCATTATTTATAGGACAATAGGACGGATCGTATATAACCCCTTGCTGCATATGGCATTTTTGCCGTCCGACCGATAACGTCCGATAGATTCTACTGGACGACTTGCCCCCCGGCCCCCACGGCCCTATACTAGCCGCATGACTTTCGACCTCATCAAAGCCCAGAACGCCCTTACGGAAAAACAGCGCAATTTCGTGGAATTGTGGCTGGTGCACCGCAATGCACACTATGCGTATGAGCATGCGTACGAGGCGAGTCGGATGAACCCGGCGACCAGTTACGTAAATGGGTGTAAGTTACTAAAAAATACTAAGATCGCACCAGTCATCGAGGCGCGCCTAGCTGCTCTTGGTGAGACGATGGACGAGGAGACCGGTTTCTCCGTCCAGGCCGCATGGCGCGAGTTCATGGCCTTGGCCTCGGCTAACCCCGACGAGGTGACGGGCGTTCGGGTCGGTGCGTGCCGCTACTGTCACGGAGCGGACCACATGTACCATTGGACCCCCGCAGAATACGCCATGGCAGTGCGGGAAGCTGAAATTAGGGAAATCAAGGGCGGTGAGGCCGTCATGTACCCTGACCCCCAAGGCGGGCTCGACTTCGACCGTACGGCCCCCCCTGACCCCGCGTGCCCAGAATGTCGTGGCGAGGGTCAGTTGCGTCAGGTGCCCGTTGACACCTCAAAGCTATCCCCAGGGGGCCGCGCACTGTTCGCGGGGGTCAAGCCGACCGCCAATGGCCTAGAGATCAAACTGCGCGACCGCGACAAGGCGCTGGAGAATGCCGCCAAAATTATCGGTGCGTTCCGAGAGACTATTGACTTGAATGTCAAGGGTAAGGTATTGGTAGGTAAAGTGACAGCAGAGAATGCCGCTGACGTGTACGCTCAAATGTTGAAGTAGGAGAGAACGTGCCATGGAATTGCAAACGGGCAAGACCTATCGTGACGAACATGGGAACCGTGTCGGCCCGTTGAAGGGCAGGATGTTCAAATGGGTTGATGGGAAGGGCCATGGTCCGGACGCTGAGTGGGGTAACGATGGCAAAGTGCGCATGCGCGGACCTGAGGGCTATGGCGACCTCATCGCCGAGTGGACCGATGGACCCGTACACACCATTACGCGTCGTGAGATCGTAAGGGGCCAATACGCAGATGTGGACGTAGGTGAGCAATTGGAAATCCCGGACTGCAATAATCCAGACCTGACGCCAGTCCGCAAGGTCGCCGTGGCGTACGCTGGCTTCCGGTCCAGCGCTGAACTCAAGGCCGCTGCTGCCGTACTGCTCGAACTGGCGGGGGCTTTGGAATGAGCCGGTTCGTAAAGCTCGGGGGTACGTATTTCCGACCAGAGGACGTTAGGGTAATCGAGTCTATTTCTGAACGGTCTGACCATTGTCGGATTACCATGACCGACGGGGGATCATGGACGATACCGATTAGCCCCTCTGCGGCTGCGGAGGCCCTCAATGCCCGAGACTGACGACCTATACGCGATCATTGCGGACCAATCCGAGACCCTTGACCAGTTGCGGGCCGAATTGAACCGTACCCGAGATGGGCTAGGAGAGGCACGTACGCGGCTCCATAGTTACGAACGGGGCGGTGTTGAGGAAGCGGACAATGGGGACCGTCTGTACTGGAGCGGCGTCTATGACCGCATCCGGGCCGCATGGGACCGTTGGGCTCTCACGGAGCTAGGGACGGCCAGTCCGAGCCCATTGGACCTGACGGGCCGACCGGAGTTGGCTGACCTATGGCAATCAATTAAATAGGAAATACATATGAAAATTATCCATAAGACCCTCGATAACGAACGAATCGCCATGATGCTAGACATACTTCGGCGTAATCTCGGGGAAGAGTTCAACGCCGACAAATTGGTGATCTATGTAGACGGAGGGCAAGTAATTTTCACGCATCCTTCTACAGAGGAAGGGGGAGGTTACTTGTCGTGCGGCTGGGACGGACCTACTAACGCCCGAGCAGATGATCCTTGGTGGCTAGATCATGCGAAAGCGGATGGTGCTGCCCTACGTGCGTCCTGAGAGTACCTTCGACTTCCGCAACCCCGACTACCGGCCCATTTTCCAAGCACGGGTCCAGCGGCTAGCCAAGATACGTGAGAACCCCGACGCGATGTTGCCGGGGCTTTTTGCGTATTACCGTGAGAACCCGTGGGACTTCATTTCAGATTGGGGGATGACATACGCACCCAAGGCCAATGACGGCCAGCCTATCGTCCGCCCCATGGTCCTATTCCCCAAACAGGTCGAATGGCTCAAGTGGGTCGTTAACCTGTGGCAAACCCAACAGCGCGGGTTGACCGAAAAGAGCCGAGAGTCGGGCGTTACGTGGCTGGCTGTGGAGCTTGGGGCCACCCTTTGCCTGTTCTATGACGACCTGACCGTTGGGTACGGTGCGAACCTTGTGGAGCTTGTGGATAACCTAGGCGACATGGACAGCATCTTGGAGAAGGGGCGGTTCTTCCTCGACAATCTCCCCCCGGAATTTACGGGCGGGTGGCACTCGGGGGATAGTCAGTACAGCAAGGAAAAGCTACTCAGGTTCCCCCTAACCAGTTCCCGCATGAAGGGTCAGGGCGGCGACAATATTGGTCGTGGTGGCCGTGCGTCCCTGTATTTCGTTGACGAGTTTGCGCATATCCAGCGAGCCAAGGGTGTAGATCAGGCACTATCCGCCAACACCGACACGCAGATTGACATATCGACCGTTAAGGGCCTAGCGAACGCCTTTGCTGAGAAACGCCATTCGGGCCGGGTTCCCGTGTTTACCTTCCACTGGCGCGATGACCCTCGTAAGGACGAGGCATGGTACGCCAAACAGCTGGCTCAGTTTGACCCGGTTCTAGTCGCTCAGGAAATTGACATCAACTACAGCGCCAGTGTCGAGGGCGTACTGATCCCCTCCGAATGGGTCCAGAGCGCCGTGAACGCGGACCGTAAGCTCGGGTTTACCATCACCGGCCAGAAACGGGCCGCACTGGATGTGGCGGACGAGGGGCGCGACAAGAACGCGCTGTGCATCGGTCAGGGCATTGCCGTCGAGCAGGTGCCCGAATGGTCCGGCAAGGGTAGCGACATCCTAGGGACCGTTCAGCGCGCATTCGCCCTATGCGACGAGGCGGACGTTACGGACATGCGGTTCGATTCGGACGGTCTGGGCGCTGGGGTTCGTGGGGATGCGCGGGTCCTGAATGAGAACCGGGAAGTCAAGCTCCGCGTGTCCCCATGGCGCGGTTCGGCAGCGGTGGCATTGCCGGACAAGGCGATCCCCACGGCCAATCCAGGGCAGCGCAAGGACCGCACGAACAGGGACTACTTTGCCAACGCCAAAGCCCAAGGTTGGTGGGAGTTGCGCGTACGGTTCCAGCGGACCCATCGGGCCATTACGGAGCTGGATTACAAGTACGACCCGGACGACCTGATCGTGTTACGTGAGGGCCTCGGGGGCCTGTACTCGGAACTGAGCCAGCCAACCTATACGGTCAACACGGCGGGTAAGATCATCGTGGACAAGGCCCCCGACGGCACGCCGAGCCCCAACAAGGCGGATAGCGTAATGATCTGGGCTGCACCTCGCCAAGGCGGCGCGTACGAGATGAATCTATAGTTGACGGCCCGGTCGGCGCGTGCTAGTCGTTACGAACAACATAGGAGATGAAGATGTTCAAAGTAGGCGATAAGGTCGAGAGTATCCCATGCCCAGATGCGGGCGTTGGGGTAGTGACTGAAGTATGTGATAATGGGGACATTAGGGTCACTTTCCCGACATGGTTTGGTAAGTGCCGCGATGCGCCTTCTGCGTTGCGGCTCGTAAGCCCCGCCCCCACTGGACCCGTCGTGACCGAGACTGTCACCAAGACCCGCATCGTGCCGGGTGTTTATGGTCAGGTGGTCGTAGGGGCGCATATGACGCCGGGTTGGGTTGATATCCGCTGGCGTACGCCGGGGACCACAGCCGACGAACTCGACGCCGCCGCTGCCGTACTGTCCGCACTGGCCAAGGGGTTGCGGGATGCTTAGCACCATCATAGCGTGGATCGCGGCTCTGTTCTTCCTTCTTATGGCCGGGGCGTTTCTCGTGTGGGTTCTAACCCGTAGCCGCATAACGCCATCGGAATCAGTCGTAGCGATAGGGTATATTGTTATCTTCCTCACCATGGCATGGGGCGCTGCGGCCCTTGGGGGTGTGTGATGTGGGTTGACCACGACGGCAAGTTCCTCCCGACCCATGCGCGCCTGACTGACCGTGTGCGCGTGCGGTTCCGGGATGGTCAAGAGACCAATGTAGCCGAGCAGGTCCGCTATTGGGCCGGGACGGCTAGTAACTGGTCGTGGGACCCTCGTTGGCCGGGGGATAGTGAGATTGTGGCGTACGAGGTGGTGAGATGACCTATACACTAAGCCCGGATGGGTTCTACTATAAATTTACCCCCAACGCCCCGGCTGGCGAGCGGCTTACCCGTAAGCGCCACCTTGAGCAGGCATGGGAGGTCGGTAAGCCGGAGTTCAGTATCCAGACCATGACAGGCGAGGAGTTGCGATTCGTGGCGGCGCTGATCGATGATGCACGCGTGGGGGCGGTGAAGTAATGTATGACGAGCGGTTACGTAAGGCCGAATGGGAAGTTAGGGACACGCCGCTATCCGTAGGTCGTAACCTAGTCGAACAGTACCACTACTCCCGTGGTGGATCGAACACCCGCACATACATGCACGGCCTATACCGCATCGGTTCGGAGGAATGCGTGGCGGTTGCGTGGTGGATACCCCCAACCAAATCCGCCGCACTGGCTACATACCCTGATCGGTGGCAGGGGGTTCTCGCCCTATCCCGACTTGTCGTTCACCCAGACGTGCCTAAGAACGCATGTACTTTTCTTTTATCCCGAAGCGTGAAGATGATTGACCGGACCAAATGGCCTTGTTTGGTCACGTATGCTGACACGTGGCGCGGACACACGGGCGGCATTTATCGTGCGTGTAACTGGGAGTTTGTTGGAATGACCAAACCCGAACGCACATACGTTAAGGATGGAAGAATGATCGCTCGAAAAGCGGGGCCGAATACTAGAACCCACGCTCAAATGCTGCAGATGGGTGCGGAGATGGTGGGGTCATTCTCGAAACACAAATACGTGGATATTGCTCAATTGGCTCGGGTGGTTTAGTGTAGGGATATGACCACTACCCCCCTCATCGATGGCTTCGCCAACTTCGTAACCAACCTTGGCGCGACGAACCCCGCCGCCCAAGGCCGCTACGTTCCGCGACTGACCACCCAGCACGAGGTGGAGACGACGTACGACACGTCTACGTGGTTCGGCAAGATCATCGATATCCGTGCGGACGATGCGACCCGTGAGTGGCGTTCGTGGAAGGCTGAGCAGGACGAGATTGAGGACCTAGAGGGCCTAGAGAAGCGTCTGGGCGTACAGGCCAAGATTAACCAAGCGCTCAAGTGGGCCGATCTGTACGGTGGGGCCGTCATTATCCCCGACCTGCCCGGCAACTCTGCGGCCCCCCTACGGCCCGAGTCGGTCAATGGGTGGAACATGCGGTTCCTGACCGTGCTTCACCGCTGGCAGATCAGCCCCCAAGGCCAGATCAGGAACCCACTCGACCCTAATTACGGCAAGCCTGAGAAATGGCAAGTACCCGTTCAGAGTGGGGTCCAGCTGAACTTCCACCCGTCACGGGTCATCCTGGTCAATGGTCGGTCCCATGGGCACCAGACGGACATTTGGGGCAAGTCCATATGGGAGCATATGGCCGATTCGGTCCTATCTGCCGACGGGGCCGCTGCGGTCATTTCCGCTCTGCTCAAAGAGGCCAAGATTGACGTGATCCGGCTGGATGGCATGGCGGACAGCATGGCTAATGACGCGTCTGAGGCTAAGTTACTCAAACGCTGGCAGCTAGTCGCACAACTTAAGTCTATTGCCAATGTCACCCTGTTGGACAAGCAGGACGAATGGGACCAAAAGAGCGTTGATTTCTCGGGCCTCCCCGCCGTCATCGAGCAGCTATTGACCATTATGGCCGGTGCTGCCGACATCCCCGTTACGCGCCTGATTGGCACGTCTGCCAAGGGGTTGAACGCGACGGGCGATGGGGACTTGCGGAACTACTATGACGGGATCAAGGCCAAGCAGGACCTTAGCCTCGCCCCGCAACTGGCCCCGCTGGACGATATGCTCATCCGGTCCGCACTGGGCGACCGGCCCGACAATATCTGGTACGACTGGAAGCCCCTGTGGCAACCCGACGAAAAGACCAAATGGGAAACCGAGAAGCTGCGGACCGAGACGTTCCAGATTGCCCTTGCGACCGCTGCGGTGGATGAGGAAGTACTGACCAAAACGTACCTGAATGGTTCCGTCGAGACCGGGCTGTACCCAGGGATTGAGCAGGCCATTGCGGACGCATCGGACGATGGGCTTGCGGCGGGGAGTGAAGAACCAGAGGACCCTAGCGCCATAGTGGCGGGGGCGGAACAGGAGACTAACAATGTGGCCGTTTAGTAAGAAAGACTACCGCTACCCGAACTTTGCTTGGGCGGACCTCGCTCAGCAGCGGCTGGACGTGATCATTGACCAGAGCCACGAGATTGAGGACCTGAAGGACAGTAACGAACGTCTGGCCGATGCGCTTGCTGCGGCTAAGGAGCGCGCGGGTGAATGACCAAGCGCCAACACTTCATTGCGTTTCTTTTAATGCTCCCCGGCGTACCATTCGCCTTGCCCTTGGCTCTGTTGGGGCTGTTCTTCAGGTATGGCCTTATCGCAGTTGAGTGGCTCTATGACGTAGTGGGAGTGCCATTCCTATGGGTTAATCGTATGTGGGCGATCCGTTGCGAGCGGGTGAACCGTGGCTAACCTTGACCTCCGCTCCCTCCTGCGCCAACAGGGTCGCAAGCGGCCCTTAGCCCTTCGCCCTATCACAACCACACAGGCGCAACAGCGTGCCTTGTACCGCCTGTACCTACCTGCCGTACAAGCATGGGTAGATGGGTCAGAGCGAATTGTTGCCGAGTATGGGCGTACCTTTTCCCAATTATCCCTTGACTCTCCTTCAGACGTTGCTGCGGAGATTTCCGCTACTGATGAGGGGGCCGTAAAGGCTACGTTTGACTTCCGGGCGTTCTTTGTCGAGTGGGCTCAAGCTCTCCAACTTTGGCATATTAACCGCATTGGCTCGCAACTGACCTATGCCACCGGCTTACAGCTAACGCAGTTCCTCGGTCCCGTCGATCTGACCGTGGAGGATTACCTAGAACGGAACACCGCGCTCATTCGGGACATCTCAGACCAAGCGCGCGGGCGGATCGCGGACATTGTATTTCGCGGGCTGTCCAACCGTACGCCGACCCGTGAGGTTGCCAAGGAGATTGCGGAAGCGACGGGACTCGCGCGCAAACGGGCGATTCGGGTTGCCATTGACCAAACTGTCAAGCTAAGTGCTGCATTGGACCGCCAACGTCAATTCGACCTGGGTTTTCGAGCGTTCACATGGTTCCACAGCGGAAAACGGCACTTCCGTCCGGTACACAAGGAGCGTGATATGAAGGTGTTCTCGTGGGAGTCCGACATCGCCAAGGACGACCCCCCCGGCTACCAGCCATTTTGCGGTTGCCGTGCCGCTGGATATCTGGACCCGAACGAGGAATGATGCTAGGTTGAGCGGACCGGGGAGCATGTGGAGTGCTCAACCCGGCCCTTAAACACCGTGGGAGAACACGATGCCTAAAGATACGATATGCTCAATTGACGGCTGTGGCAAGCGAGCTAAAGGGCGCGGCTGGTGCGCTGCCCATTGGTGGCGTTGGAAGAACCACGGCGACCCACTGGTCTTGAAACCAAAGGCGGTTAAGTCTGACTTTTGCAATGTGGAGGGCTGCCAAAATCCACCGAGTGGCAAGAAGGGGATGTGCAACGCCCACTATTTGCGTCAGTACCGCCACGGTGACGTACATCACACAGAACGCGCGGCTAATGGGACTATTCAAAAATGGTTCTTCGATCATATGAGCTACGACGGGGAACAATGCCTCACGTGGCCATTTACTGTAGGTCATGATGGACGAGGCAGGATCGCAGTCGGTGAGTTTAGACAAGCCCATCGATACATGTGCTTCCTCTTAAATGGACCTGCGCCCTCCACTATACATGAAGCGGCCCATTCATGCGGAAAGGGCCATGAAGCCTGCGTACACCCAAAGCACCTTCGCTGGGCAACGCCAGTAGAGAACGCAGCGGATCGTGAAATTCATGGTACTCAGGCAAGAGGTGAAAAGCACCACTCTTCTAAACTTACCCGGGACCAAGTAGACCTGATCAGGGATATGCGGTATTCTGGTCTAGCCAACGGGGAAATTGGTGCCCTATTTGGGGTTCATGCCGAAACAGTAGGCGACATCTACAGAGGTATCACATGGCAACCGGCTCCAAACGTCACTCGGACCGACTGAAGCGTATGGCGCAGCGTACACCCCAAGCAGTAGCGCGCGCCCTATACGCTGCTGGTCAAATTATCGAGCTTGATTGGGAGAAGTCTATCACAGCCGGGTCCATTTCTGGCAAGGGACATATCCCATCCCTGCCCGGTCAACCCTCGAACTCTGACACTCACCACTTGGACTCCAATATTGAAACCCGCATCGGCGGTCCGGGACTAGTCGTGGTGGAATCCCTTGCGGAATATGCTGCCGCCCAGGAGTTCGGCACCTCAAAAATTGCGCCTAGACCAGCAGCTAGACCCGCTACGGAACGCAACCGCAAGAAGGTCGTTCAGATGGTTGGTGACGCGGTGAACATTACGATCAGATAGGGTGTTGACACGCCCGACAACCTGTGGCCATATGGCGTCAACGGGGTGGGCATGCAAGCTTCCCCAAGGGGCCGTAACCTCCAAAGTCCGGCTCCTACCTAACAAGACCCGACACGCTGATCGTAGCGCACCCGTCGGGTTACTAATACGCAGCGCCCTCCCTGTGGCGCGCGTTTCCCCGACCGGGCAAGTGCCCCTCCTCGCTTAGTCCGGTCGGGGCTTTCAAATTTGCCGAAGGGCCGATGTGTTGGCCTTCATTCAGTAGCGCCCCGTCCGTGAAATGCGGCAAAGAGACGGGAACTAGTTTCATAGCGAGAAAACGGTAACGAGACCAGCAACGCAGAACCGGAATACGCGTAGAATACTGCAAGCGGTGACAGCCCGGAGAGACGGGTCCACTAATTCGCCCGATGGGGCGTACGAGCAGCCACAAACCCACGGTTCGAGTCCGTGCTTTGGGTCAAGGGAAGACCGGTGGCCCGCAACCTACGGTAAATTGGTGACATCCGGAGAGACGGAAATCAGCTAGCCCTACGATTCGCAGCGGTGCGTATGGAATGCCGCTCAGAAATGGGACCGGGTTCCTAACGGGCGGCACTAGTTGACACCTTCCCACCTTGCGGCTAGTATGCCCGCCAATGCTCCAATTTACTGATCGAGCCCCGCTTTCCCAGACCCGCCGCACGAGCGATGGTTATTTGACCACAGTCGCCCGCAGCGTTCGCACGGGCGTCCAACTGTACGCTGGGTCCGAGGTGGGTCGCCCTGACCTTGCAACGGTCAATGTGTACCGTCCGGCCAGTGAGGTCCATTCCAAGGACTCCCTCCAGTCATTCTCCCATGCGCCCGTCACGATCAACCATCCGTCTGTCGCCGTCACGGCTGACAACTGGAAGGAATTGGCCGTAGGCGAGGTCTCGACCGCCGCTCAAGTGGATTCCGAGGGGTGGGTTTCGCTCCCACTGGTCCTCAAGGACAGTGCGGCCATTGCTGCCGTCGAGTCCGGCAAGCGCGAACTATCCGCGGGTTACACCTGTGAACTTGTCTGGGGTGATGGCGTAGCGCCCGATGGCACTGCGTACCAAGCCACCCAGACAAACATCCGAATCAACCATCTAGCGGTGGTCGATGCTGCCCGTGCGGGCCATGAGGCTCGTATCGGTGATAACTGGGGCGTGAGCCCTATTCCTCAACCTGAACAGGAGTCCCGCACTATGTCGGACCGTACTGTACTGGTGGATGGGCTCCAGGTCGTTACCAACGACGCGGGCGCTCAGGCCATCGCTAAACTAATGGCGGATGCGGCAACCGCCCGCACTGCCCATGACGCCGCTATCGCTGCCAAGGACGCGGATATCGCAACTCTCGATGCTACCTTGGCCACTACCGAAGCCAAGCTCGACGCCGCTCTCGCCAACGTACTGGACGCCGCTGCTCTGGACGCCCGTGTTGCCGCTCGCGGTGATCTGGTCGCACGGGTCAAGGCTCTTGCTCCTGCCGTTGTGGCGGATGGCAAGTCCGATCTGGACGTGAAGCGTGCCGTACTGGTCGCCCGTAAGGTGGTCATTGACGGCAAGTCCGACGCGTACATTGAGGCCCGCTTTGACACCCTCGTTGAGGATCACGCCGGTGCTGACAAGACCGCCGCTGACCTAGCCGACAAGACTATCCCCGTGTCCGATGCGGACGCAGAGGCTAAGGCCCTTGCTACCGCCAACGACCATAACGCTTGGAGGGCTGCATAATGCCTATCTCCTACGCCGCAACGCTGCCCGACTATACGGTTGGCCAGCTTATCGACATGCGCGAGTGGAATGGTACTAGCCGTATCCTCGCCGCAGGTGCCAACCTCCCGTTCGGTGTCCCAGTAGTCACCACGACCGCCGCTGACCTCGAATGTGGTCCCCTGACCGCTGCTGCCCAGAACGTCATCGGTATTTCCCGTATGAACCACGTGCTGTATCACGAGGGCGACTACTACGCTCCCGGCGATACTGTCTCGGTGATTGACGAGGGCCCGATTGCGGTCACTCTCGGCGCTGCTGTGACCAAGGGTTCGCAGGCTCGGTTCAACGTCACTGCCCAGAACTGGACCGGTGCCGCTGCTTCCGCAACTGTCCTCACTATCCCAGGAGCGCAGTTTGAATTTGCTGGTGCGAGCGGTGCCGTTGGCGTCGTGCGTTACAAGCGCCCCATTCCTAGCCTGAGCGCGAGTTCCTAATATGACCCAGCACCTTGTAAACGACGCCGCCGCAATTGCCTACGTTCAGCTTCAGGCTACCGGCATCAATACGCGCGTGTACGCCACGCGCTACCCCGAGTACGACTTTGCCCGACTGATCTATGTTGAGTCGGGTGGCAACCCTTGGGCTCCAGGTGTGATGACCTTCACGTCCACCGAGTCCGGTAAGGCACGTCTACTGACCGCCTACTCTAAGGACATGCCAAAGGCCGAAATCGGTCAGTCCAACGAAATACGCACCTTCAAGCTCGCGGGTATCGGCTATGATTACAACATCGAGGAAATCAATACCGCCCTTGCTGTTGTCGGCGGCACCCTGACGGACCGCAAGGCCGCAGCTGCCCGCCGTGCCTACGCCAAGTTCATGTTCAACACGGCCATTACGGGCATCCCGGACCTTCCGGGCAGTGTTGGTCTGACGAACTACACGGGCGTTACCGCCACTGCGGCTCCGGCTGATGGTACGGGCGGTGTTCGTACTTGGGTTGACGCTGCTGGCGTGGGCACTAAGACCCCAGCCCAGATCGTCCGTGATATCAACATCGGTATCGTGGGTATTTTTGCTGACACCTACCAGACCGAGCTTGCCGATACGGTTATGCTGCCATTGGCAGCATACGCCTACATCGCGCAGACCCCGTTCTCGCTGACCACCCAGGAAACGATTCTCTCGTTCATCCAGCGTACGAACCTGTATACGCTCCAGACTGGCCGCCCACTCAATTTCGTCTTCCCGCCACAGGGTGTTCTGGAAGCTGCGGGCACTGCGACCGGTGCGGAAGGTGCGGGCCGTATGGTCGTCTACAAGAACGATCCTGAGTACGTGCGTCTCCATCTGCCAATGCCTCACCAGTTCTTGCCAGTCTATCAGGACGGCTGGGGTCACTATGAAGTTCCGGGCATTTTCCGTACGGGGGGTGTGGAAATTCTCTCCACCCAAGCCGTGCGCTACGTGGACGGTATCACACCGGCCCCATAGGACTAAGGATGGGGGCCTCACAGCCCCCATTTTCGTTATGAGTGAAGGCGGTATGCGATAATCTCAGCGGGGTCATTGCTGCCAGAATAGAACCAGTTGTTCCCGTCATCTGACGTGTCTTTCCAGTGCGCCACGGTTTCGCCTCGGATGTCGATACCCCCGTCACGGAATTTTACATCAACACGAGTATCAAGGGTCAATCCTTTAGGGAATTCGCCTCCCCACCAAGTGACCCACCCGTCCGGTTCCTCACCCAGCCCCAACCGATCCGCAGCGAGCCGCAAGACCAGAGCGGACCCAAGGGGAAGGGTGTTGGCAATCTCGCGCAGTGCGTCCGCAAGGTCAGTATTGGTTGGACGGGTCATTCGGTCCACTCCTCTATTAGGTCGCCGGGATTTTTCGTGCCGATAGCTGCGGAACCACTTGGCCACCACGAAAAATTACCGTACTTAAATCCATTTCCCTCTTTGGTCATAGGTCCCACCTTTCGACTGTCTCGCGTCTTATAGTACCCGCCTTCCTTGATCTGCACTGCACGTCTCCTTTGTGTTAGTTAAAAAAGTCCCGAGCAAATGATACGCCCAGAGCAATAAACAGGGCGAACATTCCTAAGATCATGAATGCCATCAAACCCAACCCCGCCGCCATGAACCAATCACTAATAGCCCACGGAACGCGGCTGACCGTACCGGAACAAATGTTCGTAACGGCAATCTCACCCCAATGGGACTGACGAATGAGGCACTCTGAGAAATTTACGTCCACTGCACGTCTCCTTGTGTTGCGTGTGGTATACCTATGACAGCCGGGTCAGAACTTGTCAACACCTCTCCCCTCGGTTATTATCGGGCCATGACGAAAATTCGTAACCTGACCGGCTCTCCTTATGATCTAGCCCCCGGTGTCATTCTCCCGGCGTTTGGCGAGGTTGACGCGGACTTGCCGGATTACCTCGTGGAAATTCTGTCCGCAGTTCCCGGCGTGGAAGTTGTGACGCTGGTGCCCGACGAGGACCCCCTTGACCAGTGGCGCGCGCTCTATACGGAGACAACCGGCAAGAAGCCGCATCACCTGTGGAAAGAGGCTCGCCTGATCGAAGAGATTGAGAAGCATGGGGCCGAATGACCCTCTAGGGGTAACATTCCTCCCAGTTGCCGGTATGGAAGCTGTGCCCGTTTACGAGGCTGAAGGTGGTACGCCGGTATTCATTACCGACGAGCCCTACCTAGCTTCAGATGGGCTGAGCCTCATGGCCCCGCTATACGTGGTGGACGCGGGCGGGCCGACGTGGATGGATATGGAGGGGCAGCTTATGTCCTCCATGCCAGTATCCGGCCTCACCCCACCCGAACCCGAAGAGAACGCCGTTACTGTTGACGGCATCCCCGTAACCCATAACGGAGAGACCGTTACCAATGCCTGAGTTGTCTACACTTGGGGGCGTCATCAAGCCCGCCTATGAGTCCCAGACCAACACGAACGCATTTACCGACGCGGAGAAAGCTAAACTCGCGGGATTAGCCCCGGTGGCCGCATCGGGCGCGTATGCTGACCTAACCGGGCGTCCGACAATCCCCACGGGTGCGTATGGCGACCTGACTGGCAAGCCCTCGTTGGACTTTGTGCCCCTGGCTCAGCGCGGAGCCGCCAACGGTGTTGCTCCCCTAGACGCTGCGGGCCTTGTACCCATGGTCCACCTCAACGTGAGTGGCCTATCGTTCAAGGGTGCATGGAACCCTACGACCAATACGCCAACCCTGATCGACGGGGCCGGTTCTGTCGGTGACTTCTATAAGGCCAGCACTAGCGGCACGTTCAATTTCGGCAACGGGTCCTATACGTTCAATCCGGGTGACTGGGCGATCTTTGCCGCTGGGGTGTGGCAGCGTATCGGTTCTAGCGAGCTAGTTGCGTCGGTCAATGGCAAGATTGGCGACGTGGTACTGACCGCTGCGGACGTGGGGGCGCTCCCTAGCACGTATACTGCTCCCGTTACCTCTGTGAATGGCGCGGACGGGGCGGTTACTCTTAACGCTGCGTCGGTAGGGGCGCGGCCCAGTGCGTCACCTGTGCCTTGGTCAGACATAAGCGGCAAACCCGTCCTACCAACGTTTCCCACGGGGGCTGTTATTGGCCCAGCCGTACCAGCTTTTCTAATCAGACGCGCTTCCACAGGCAGCTTTCAAGCTGGTGCGCCGCGTCATATCGCGTGGGACAGTGTGGTATATGACCCATTCGGGGGGCACGCGGGGTCCGGGCGGTACACAGTGCCAGCATGGGCGGGTTTTGCCCGTGTCACCGTAGCCATAAAACTATTGCAGAGTGTTGATACCGGCACCTATGTTTACGCCTATGCCTACGTTAATGAGGTAGAAGTGGACCAGCACGGTTCTCCGGCCCTTAACGGTACGAGGCAGAGCGAACGACTCGTTACCAGCATTTTCCCCGTGGTTCCAGGAGACTCCATATCCTCCCGCCTATGGCACAGCTATAGTGCAAACCGTGGCCTAGAATTTGGACCTACGGGTTCGTTCATGCAGATTGAGCTATTCGAGGCCATGACATGACACCCGCAGAATTTAAGGCCCGCAAACCTCAGTTCGCCGCCGTACCGGACCCCACTGTCCAAATGTACCTGGACATGGCCGCACGGTACGTATTTGACCCCGAGAACGATGACGCCCTAGCTGCCCTCACGTGCCACTTCATGACGCTCGATGGGCTCGGCACGGACGCAGCGTCCACTAGCTGGCGCACGGGTGCCGCGTCGTACCAATCGATCAAGTCCGGCCAGCTTACCCTTACGCGCTACCAGCGGGCCGCAGCAGAGGGGACTACATGGACCTCTTGGCTCGGTCAGACCCCATGTGGCCAGTTCTATGCCCTCCTGCTCCGTATGGAGCGTGGCGGGCCGCGTGTGGTCAGTGGGGGCGTCGGGCACTGTCGGACCCCCTACTCCAAGGATGGTCTTGGCTGGCCTATTGACGGCTGGTATCCGGGCGGATTACTGTAGACACGTGCGCAACCAGATCATGGGACGCCCCCGGCTAATAACCGGGGGCGTTTTTCTTTGCAGTGAGTGAATACCCCAGGACCTCAAAGACCGCACTGAGCGTATTGATCTGAGGGTTCGCTCCTGCCATCCACCTCCGCATCGCCCATACGTCCACACCCGCGCGCGAGCATAGGGCCTTGCGATCAATACGCTGCTCATTGGCGAGGGCACACATCTGATGGATTAACGGGTGGGCGTGCGGGACCGCAGCGTAGGCTACGAACCCCACTAGCCCCTGTCCCGCCTTGTCCCTACGGATATGCCCGTTGACCGTACTGCGCGACCGTCCCAGGCGTTCGGCTATCTGGGCTTGGGTTAGACCCTCTCGATGGAGGGCCATTACCCTAGCGCGCATCACGGCAAGCCGACTCAGCCATGGCGCCAATAGCCACGGGCGGTACGCTAGAGTAGCTATAGATGATCGCGACCATACTGGTCCACAACTGGTCGCTCTCTACGATGTCGAGAACTGCCGTAATGGGCACCCGGCTATCACGGGCGCGGGCGATACTCTCGGCAAAATCACGGGCGTCAGTACATGGGTCGGGGGTGGCTAGGGAGAGGACAGCGACGGCTAGCGTGGAAAGGGACATTGTGGTAGGCTCCTTGAATGGGATTACTTGATGGCGACATTGCCAGTTTGTTTGCAGATGTGTTCGGCACGTTCTATCTGGACGGCGTACTGACCCAGAACCCCGTTTGGGTTCCCGACGGTCAGGGTGGGGGCACATATACCCCACCGGACCCAGTTGCGGTTAAAGTGCAAGAAGATCAGGTGGACGAAGCGACCCGTGTGGCCGGTGGCTATTCGCAAGACGACGTTCGGTTCCTGATCCTCCAGAAGCCCGGATTGGTCCTTACGGGCGATTCGGAGCTTACTGCCGGGGGTAGGACCTATTTGCTCCGTACTCCCCGGCAGGACCCGGCTAAGAGTTACTGGGAGGTTTGGGGCGTGCCTATTTAGGCAAGGACATCTGGACCACTAGGGAAACTACATCGCCCTCCCTCTTGTGGATCGAGTAATTTTCTCCGGGTACGCCTCTGCTAACTACGCGGTCAAAGGCTTCCCGAATAGCGCCATCCCCGAGGTACATCGCGATATTTTGACCATTGTGACGTACGTGATATTCTTCTGGCTGATTTTGGGCAGCGTCAATTAGTTCTCGTGCCCTTGACTTTGTTCCACCGAAAATAGCCGCAGACTCAGTTAGTGCCGTCATGCGAAAACGGGCCTCTTTAGGTACATCGATATAGTACCCGTAATCATCATTTTTCACGGCTACCCTCACGTATCCGTCGGGGGCTTGTCCATTGCGTATTGCTTGAATTAGATCGATCATTTATTTGCTCCAGATTACCTTGATGAACACTGGGCCAAGAGGGAACAGCGTACAAAATAGGAGGTTCATTGGGTATGGTGCCACTGTAGCTATCATGAATACGACCAATATTGTCCATGCAATAGCAAAACATGTGAACAGCCATCTTTCCGAGTCACTCACTTTACGATCTCCTTTGCTTCCAATACACTCACCCTACGCCCACATGACCCCGAGGTCAACATGAAAATCACTGTCCTATACAATTATGATTGGCCCGTACCCAACTCACGGTCATGGATCGCCTTCAAGGCCGGTTGGTCCGGTCGGGTCACACGAGCCCAGGGGCGCGAGATGATCGCTGCGGGCGTGGCTAAGCTTGCGGGTCGAGACGGATAGCGTGGGCGATGCGGCTGGAGACGTTCGGACCATACTCCCTGTTCCCCCATTTCGTCATCCCCGTGTAAGACTCCGCGATCTTGGAACACCGTTCACGTTCGGCAATTACAAGACGCGCTGCAAACTCCTGAACCTTACGCATGGTAGGTTCCCGCTCGTTGGCTCGGGAATACGCCTCCACGCTCGCCCACACGTCCGCAGGGCACCAGTCGGGTCTATTGCTCATCGTCTCTACTCCTTGTATTGTGGCGCTATGGCCGACATTGACCTCACGCTAGAAACTCGCCAATCGATCATTGCGCACCTGACGCCCCGGATTACCGGCGCTGGGGTATACGGGGAGTTTACGCCCGCCAATGTCGCTTGGCCCTTTATCCGCTATTCGTCCAGCACGACCCCATACGAGGACTCGTGCCGTGACGGGTCGGTTATTCTGGTCGATCTGCACGTCTTTGCCAACGGCCCGTCCACGGACGCTGTGCTGTTACTGGCCAAGCAGGTCCTAGCGGCCATGTCTAGCTGGGCAGGTGGTGACGCAACGTGGACTGGTAATATTGGTCCGTTGGCGGATAATGTTGAGGCTAGTAAGTGGCACGTGGTCGTGCAACTGCGCGTGGAAACTGTCCCATAATCTCCTCAGCCAAATCGTAAAACGTACCGTCCCATTGTTCCCCGTTCTGTGGGTGGTTCTCGTGTCGGGTCATTAGGATTTTGGCGCACCGTTCGCGCTCGGCTAGGATAGCTCGGGCCATACCAAGGTGCTGGACCATTGAGAACGGGCTGATTTCGTACTGCTTGCGAACTAGGGGGTGAAGCGCCTCAAACGCGGTGTCCCATATATCCTGCGGAATGTCCTCTGGTCTAGTCACACCTTCACCCTATAGCGCACAATATCACGCCCCTTGTCCGCCCACTTCCATTCCTTCCGATCCCACAGGTTATTGACCCGTTCGATCCCTATTGATCCGTCCTCGCGCTCAAACTCCACCAACTCTTCCGGGTGGGCGTGTTCGGGCCAAGACTCGCCGTCGTGTTCATGCCACATCACAGCCCCAACTCCTTAGCGATAGCGCACCGTAGCACATGCTCAATGCTGTTATAGTCTCGCCCCAACTGATCGAGGTAATATGTCCCGTGGCTATCCCACCCGCCATGATCGGAACTTGACGAGCGTTTACGATACCACTGTTCGTGGGTCGTGATTGGTCCGAGTGGGGCAGTCATTTCGTCACCACACGATAATGAGTGATGTCCAGAGGGTAAACCGGATCATCATGAACCCAATTAGATTGCCAGAATTCCACCGTTGCTCCCCATTCGCCTTTATCGGTGATCCCGTTTGCAAACTTGACTTCGACTCGCGTATCCATTGGCAAGTCCGGGTAGCGTTTGCCATGGTGTTCGATCCATTCTTCAGTCATGTCCGTCTCCTGTACCTGACCCACCTGTCATAACTTGCTACAGAGACCATTGTCAACTATTATCCGTAGCCATGTTCAACTTTCATCACTGGACCCACTAACCATGGCCTCGGCTAACACGATCAAATTTGGGGAGCAGGCTCTCCTCGTTGGCGACGGGGCTACCCCCGAAGTCTTTTCGTCCCCGTGCGGCATTACCAGCCTCACCAAGTCCACCTCGACCAACACGTCTGACATTGACATTCCGGATTGCGACGACCCCGATCTGGTAATCTGGCTCGGCATTGACGAAGTGTCCAAGCGGATGACGCTGACCTTCTCGGGCACTATCGCCCAGCAGTCCCTCGCCCTATGGCAGGAATGGGAACTCGACGGCGGTCTCCGCAACGTGCGTTGGCTCCGCAACCTGACCAATCTTGACCTACGCGGCTATCTGGAAGGCCCAGCCCTGCTGACCGAGTTTGAAGAAACCTCCGAGGCACGCGGGCGCTATACCTTTACTGGCACGATCATCTTTGATGGCAAGCCTGTCTGGGTCCCACTGCCCGCAGCGCCCGCTAACTCCGTTGCCCCGACTTTCACCGGTACTCTGACCAGTGGTCAGGTCCTCACGACCGTTACGGGCACGTGGACCGGCACCCCGACCTTTACGTACCAGTGGGAACGTTCGCCCAATGGCGCGGGCAGCTGGACGGAAATTTCCGCAGCAACTGCCGCAACCTATACCGCTGGCGCGCCTGACGTAGGTAACTTCCTGCGCGTTCGGGTCTCTGGAACCAATGCAGGCGGCACTACCAATGTGTATAGCGCCAGCCGTGGCCCGGTTACTGCCTGATGCGGTTGTCCGCTGAGGTTGAACTAGCATGGGGGCCGGGGGTTTATACCTTCGGCCTCAAGGCTAAACAGATCGAGGAATTGGAACGTGTCTGCAAAGAGGGGATCGGGCGTATCTGTATGCGCGCGTTTTCCGGTGTGGACTACTCCTACGCAATGCTGCGAGAGACGATCCGGCTGGGCCTTATTGGTGGTGGTTTACCACCTGTGGAGGCTTCCGAACTGGTCAAGACTTACGTTGACGGACAGCCAATTGACCCTCAGGCCGACCCGTCCAGCACGCTCAAGACCGCAACCGCGATCCTTAAGGCAGTGCATTTTGGCTGGGAGGAATTGCCAGAAGCTCCCATGGGGGAGCCCTACCCGCCGAAGGGGACGGAAGAACAAACTTCGGCCTGATACGTGCCGCGTTCCTTCTACGCAGCATTGACCCCCGCGCATGGGAGACCATGAGCATGTATGAATTAGAAAGCATGTGGCGCAATATGAACCCCAAGACCAACGAACCAACCGATCAGGAATGGGAAGAGGGGATGGACCTTCTTGCGGTCGCCGTTGCGGGCATGTCGGACGTGAGGTTGTAGGATGGCGGTAACGGCAGACGTAGTTGAGGTTCGCCTAGAGGCCAACACTACCCAGTATTTGCGTAACCTGACTACGGCGGGCACGTCCTTTGAGCGCATCATCTCGAAGATGGAAGCCGAGGCACGCACGTCCGGTCGGGCTTTCACTGCGGTTGGTCTCAATGCTCAGGGCGCTTTCCAACAGGTCGTAGACGGCGCGCAACGTGCCCAATCTGCCGTTGCTGGAGCTAATCTCCAGGTTGGCAACATTGCCGCGCAGTTCCAGGATATCGGCGTTACTGCTGCCTCGGGTATGAACCCTCTGATTATTGCGCTCCAGCAGGGTACGCAGCTATCCGCTATTCTAAACCAGTCTCTCTCCCAAGGCGTGAGCCCCGTTCGTGCCCTTGGGGCAGCATTCGCCCAGATCGTCAACCCTATCTCCTTAGGGACCATTGCGGTCATTGCTCTTGGCACTGCGGACATCCAGTA
>Ga0307486_1000300_pt1 | contig 48114 bp, 30 predicted proteins | sample CBIW02metaG_FD_203663 | JGI IMG/M metagenome (GOLD analysis project Ga0307486, IMG submission 203663) | Sea-ice brine microbial communities from Beaufort Sea near Barrow, Alaska, United States - CBIW 0.2 | ecosystem: Environmental > Aquatic > Marine > Coastal | place: USA: Alaska | collected... | reverse complement strand
TTCCCGAAGCAATAGGTTGCACCACGGCCACACCGGCATTAAAACCAGCCTGTTCATTCAGCTTATCGATTACATAATCTACAAAGGCGCGTAAAAAATTCCCTTCGCCAAACTGGACTAATTTTATTGGATGTTCGTTATCAATTCCAGTATTTTTTCTGTTTAGTGTTTTCATAACAAGTTTGATCTTTACATTAAAATATCATTTCAAATACTTCACCCTTGCCCCATATATTGCTATAATAACGAAACAGATAAAGGGAAGAATAAAAGAGAAATTTACTTCAGAAACACCCAGAATAGAAACATCGGTATATCCTGAACCTCCAATATCCAAAATCATTCCCTGCAGTGTAGGCATTAGCGCCCCACCTACAATGGCCATTACTAGAAAAGCAGCTCCGAATTTGGAGTCTTCGTCCCGGTCTTCGAGCGCAATACCATAAATGGTGGGGAACATAATAGACATAAAAAAAGAAATCGCTACCAGGGCATATAAACCGGGGTAGCCTGTGATTGCGATAGTAAGGAGCGTACAAACCATCGCTCCTATAGCAAAGTAGAGAAGTAATTTCCCTGAACTTACATAGCGCAGCAAGGCAGTTCCAATCCAACGTCCAACACTAAAAACTATAAGGGCCGCGATCCCATAATTTACCGCTGTGGCATTATCAATTCCGATTGCTTCAGCATATTGGTAAAGATAGGTCCAGCACATAATTTGCGCTCCTACATAAAATATCTGTGCTATTACCCCACCTACAAACTTTGAGGATTTAAAAAGCCGGGTAATCGAATTTTTAATATTAACCCTGGCCTCCTGATCTTTATTTTGAGGCATTTTAGTAATAGCAATAACAATAAAAAATAAAATAACCACTCCTCCTAAAATCACATAAGGATCTCGTATCACCTGCAAATCTGAAGTTCTAATCACAGATTTCGCACTTTCTGTTAGCGTATTGTAAACAGGTTCACCGGCTTCATTTATATCATCTGAACGTAGGGCAGCCAGAATATAGTTTTGGGCAATAATTAACCCGCCAAGAGCACCTAACGGATTAAATGCCTGGGCAAGATTTAAACGGCGGGTTGCTGTTTTTTTAGAACCCATAGCCAGAATATAAGGATTAGCCGTGGTTTCCAGGAAGGCCAGGCCAAAAGTCAATATATAAAGCGCACTTAGAAAGTAAATAAATTCTTCATAAGCGGCGGCAGGGTAAAATAACAATGCTCCAACCGCATATAGCGCCAAACCAATAAGTACTCCTTTTTTATAAGAATAGCGGTTTACAAAAATAGCCGCAGGAAGCGCCATGGTAAAGTAGCCACCATAAAAGGCCAATTGCACCAGGGAAGCTTGAAAATTATTCAGTTCCAATACTTTTTTAAAGGCTGAAACCATCGGGTTGGTAATATCATTTGCAAATCCCCACAAAGCAAAAAGCGACGTCACTAAAATAAAAGGCAGGATAATATGCTGCGGAACAAGAGGATCTGTTTCTGATTTCATAAAAGGAGTTTATTTAAGCAATGCCCGATCTAAATGCACATACCCGCCATCAACAAAAAGAAATTGACCGGTGGTATGTGAAGAACGGTTCGAAATAAGGAATAAAGCTGTATCAGCAATTTCTTCCGGTTTTGTCATTCGGTTTTCAAAAGGAATTTTTTCTTTAATAGCCTGCAATTTTCCTTCGCCGTCTTCCGACGTCTTAAGCCAATTGTAATAAGCGGGCGTTAAGCTTTCTGCAATAATAAGAGCGTTTACCCTTATTCCGAAGGAAATCAAATCTACCGACCATTCTCGGGTCAATCCCAGTACACCTCCTTTAGAAGCGGCATAACCGGAAGTATCTCCCTGACCTGTAAGCGCCACTTTTGAACCGATATTCAGAATATTTCCTTTGGCTTCTTTCAGAAGAGGTAAGGCATGCTTTACTACAGCAAAATAACTGATGAGATTAAGCTTAAGCGAGTTTACAAAATTTTCCACCGACTCTTCCAGACCTACACCATCATTTACCCCAACATTATTGATAACGGCATCAATATGCTCGTACTCGGCTTTTATTTCCTCTACAGAATTTTCTATTTGTTTGGCATCAGAAAGATCAGTTTGAAAAAATTTGGCAGGAATTCCTTTTTCTTGAAGTTGTTTTTCATAATCAAATCCACGCTTATTTCTGTCAAAAATCAATGGAACAGCGCCTTCTGCGGCAAGGGCAAAAACTATAGTATGTCCTATACTGCCTTCTATTCCGGCACCGCCAGTAACCAAAACAATTTTATCTTTTAATTCTAAATTCATAAGCTATAGAATTCACTGGCGCTTCTCCACCAAAATTGATCTTGTTCTGCCGTTGAAAGTTTTTCAACATAAGTTGCTGCTATATTTTTCACCTTCTCATATTCCGCAGCCACCAGGCATACCGGCCAGTCGGAACCAAACATAAGTCGTTCTGCGCCAAAATGCTCAAAAACCCAGTCCATATAGGGTTGAAGCTGTTCATAACTCCAGTTGCTATAATCGGCTTCGGTTACCATCCCTGAAATTTTACAATACACATTCTCGCATTTTGCAATTTCCTGCATCAATATGGCCCAACCGTCGAAATACCCATTTTTGATATAGGGTTTTGCCAAATGATCTATGACGAATTTCTGGTTAGGGAATTTCTTTACAAATTCCAATACCGCCCCTAACTGATATGGAAAGACCAGAATTTCATAAACAAAATCATGTTTTTCTAATGCTGAAATCCCATTAAAAAATTTCTTCCCTAATATAAAATTTGGATCGGGTTCTCCTTGAACAATATGCCTAAACCCTTTCATTTTTGGCAGCCGGGAATATTGCTGGAGCCGATCTGAAATATCTTCACTTCTGAAATCCACCCAACCTATAATTCCTTTGATAAAATCATTCTTTTCTGAAAGATTCACCAAAAATCGATTTTCTTCTTCAGTTTGATCGGCCTGCACTGCTATACAGCCATCAATTTTATTCTTTTTATAAACTGAATCTAATTCTTCCGGTAAAAAATCCCGCCTGATTTTTTTCATATTATCATCAAGCCAGGCGTGTTTTTCCGGTTCATATTCCCAAAAATGCTGGTGTGTATCTATAATCATAAATTCAGCTTAAACTTCAACCATCGCTTTTATAACATTGCTTTCTGCTAACAACCAGGAATCAAAATTGCCAATCATTTCATCAAACTTTACGCGATGAGTGATAAAAGAAGCTGTAGGGAAGCTCTTTAAGTTGTCGGTAACAAATTTAAAGTCTTCTAAAGTAGCATTTCTACTACACATTAAAGTGGTCTCTTTTGCGTGTATTTTAGGGTGTTCAAAACTAAGCTCCCCTTTAAACAAACCTACTAAAACGAATTTGCCTCCGTGTGCCATATAATCAGGTCCGGATTCTAAAGCCTTTTTATTCCCTGTAGCGTCAAATACCGTTGTTGCCATTTCGCCACTAGTGATTTCTTCAACCTTTTCTACGGGGTTTTCAGTAACATTTACCGTAAAATCAACCCCAATCTCATTTTTGGCGTAATCCAAACGGGTTGGATTAACATCCATGGCGATAACCTTAGCTCCACGAATCTGGGCAAGTTTCATAAGTCCGATTCCGATTGGACCACAGCCCATAACTACAATAGTTTCACCTTTTTTGATATCTGCTCTTCTTATAGCGTGAGCACCTATTGCAAGTGGTTCTACAATAGCCATTTCGTCGTAAGTAAAATTATTTGCGGGAATAAGCAAGTCCTGTCTTACCGAAATAATTTCTTGCATGCCTCCATCGGCATGAACGCCTAATACCTGGATATTTTTACAACAATTGGTTTTCCCGTTTTGACAGGCAATACATTCACCACAACTTACATAGGGCATTATAATTACTTTATCGCCTTTCACCAGCCCTTGTTTATTTTCCCCAATTTCCAATATTTCAGCAGCAAGTTCGTGGCCTAAAATTCTTGGATACTTAAAAAACGGCTGATTACCGGTATAAGCATGCAAATCGGTACCACAAATACCTATTCGGTGCACTTTTAATAGGGCTTCACCAGCTTTTGCATTTGGCGCTTCTTTTTCGTACTGTAAAAATTTTAAAGGTTCTTCACAAACTATATACTTCATAATCCTCTTTATTATTTATTTTTAAAAAATTTTATAATGCGAATTATTCAAAATCAATCTGAAAAACTGTTGCCAAATCATTCATAGCTGATTCATCAGGAGTTGTTATAATTACCCCATCATCCGATTCAGACCAATCCAAATCAACTCCACTTCCTAAAACGGAAATATTCTTAACTTCAGAGGCTTGGACATTTTTAATCTCAAGTTCAGCATTCGCATCGGGAAGTCCCAGAGAAAATACATATAAATGTTTTTCATCTTTTGATTGCGTAAACCTGATATCTTTATTACTGTACTGCATTGTAGCTGATTGACCTCCAAATTGACCTTCTTCAAATTTGGCATCACCATAACCAAATGTAGAATAAGCTCGAGTACCGTAGACCGCATCTTTATGCTTATTCATCCAATTGCCTATACTGGCAAGGATCTTTCTTTGTGTAGCTGGTATCACCCCATCAGCTCTTGGAGATACATTTAGCAGGACTATTCCCTTTTTACTCCACACATCGATCATATTCCTAATCACTAATGCGGGATCTTTATACTTTTGACCCTTAGTATAACTCCAACCGCCATAACTTATGGTTACATCCGTTAACCAATAATCGTCAGAAAGCCCAGTTTTTCCACCTTGCTCTATATCAAGAACACCAACATTTTGAGGTAAGTCTTCTTGCTTGTATGTGACAATTGGTTGTTGTCCTTGAGAATTAGCTTTATTAAAATGATATGCAACCATTTCCTGACGATATTTTTCCGGAATTTTATCAAGCCAAGAATCGAAGTAAATCATATCTGGATAGTATTTATCTACAACTTCATTTACCTGGTTCAACCAATATTCGTGAAATTCATCGGCTGGTATATTTCCGTAAAGTTTTCTAAGTTTTGGATCGGTAGTAGAGGTAATAAAATCAGGATGATATGGAAAGTGACTATCCTCTCCAGGATCTGGGGTATTTTTGGCCCATTTAGCGGTATCCTGGGCATATCGCTGCAGAAGCCTGGCATGGTGAAACGTGGCTACCGTTCGCATATCCCGAGACTTAATTTCCTCAAATAACTCGCCAAGAATGTCTTTTCTGGGGCCCATATCTCTAGAGTTCCAAGGATTTAGACTACTGTCCCACATAGCAAAACCATCATGGTGTTGAGCAACAAGACCGGCAAACCGGGCTCCTGATTTTTCAAATAACCCAACCCATTCGGCTGCATCAAAGTTTTCCGCCTTAAACATAGGAATGAAATCATGATAATTAAACGCATCCAAAGGGCCATAAGTTTCTATCTGATGCTCATAAACGTCGCCTCCCCAATTGTCATTGTCCCTGCCGGGCACATACATCCACCTGGGGTACCATTCGGTTTCATAGGCCGGTACACTATAAATACCCCAGTGAAAATATATACCCATTTTCGCATCTTTAAACCATTCCGGTTCCCGATCGATTTTTGAAAGTGATTCCCAATTCGCTTCAAATTCTTTCTTATCATTTGAAGATTCGGATTCAGATTTAGTTTCGCTCTTACATGAATTAAATAATAATAAGACCGAAGAGAATAAAAAAATCTTAAAAAGATTTGTCTTCATAATTTTGAATTTCAATTAATTACTTCGGAAACAATTCTTCCAAAGGTTTTATAAACGTTTACGTATAAAATCGATTGCGGATTAAAGTCTAAAAACAGGTTCCATTAGCACCCATTTTTCATCTTCTTTAGCCCAGGGTAATGGCTGTTGAAACTGAGACATTAATTTTTCCCATTTAACTACCATCTCGTTATTTGCATCCATACGGGCTTTTTTTTCAAAACTGAAATTTTCATCAACTTCAATTTTCATCACCAAACGATTACCAGAAATGAAAATTTTCATATCGATTATTCCGCTAGCTTTTATACTTTTCGAGACCTCTGGCCAGGCATTTTCTTTTAGATGAAATTCTTTGTATTTCTCTATAAGTTTTACATCATTTTTTAAATCACAGGCAAGGAAATATTCTTTTCTCTTCTTCATAAAATTAAAAACGCAATATTCTTTACAGCCGAATATTATATTAAGTTTCTTTAATCCTTTTGTATACATTCCAAATATATACAGATGTATAATTTTCGTAGTATTTAAAAACGACTATCTTTTATTTAAAAACGACTTTGTCACGCAATTACGAGCGATCATTAAGATATATGAATTGGTCTTCTTCTATTTTTATGAATTTTCAAAAAAAAGACATAAATAGGAGAATCATTAAAAAACTTTACTTTTTCACCCCCGACTTTTTTACCTCTCTATAGAACTGGTTTCCCATTAGCTGATTTATTTATACCGGTCCCATTTTCTACTCAAACAACATTAAAAGTTATATGTGTGAACATACCTTCAAATTTCCCTTGGATCTCACCAATATTAAGTGTTTTCTTTTATCATTCCAGTGAAAATCAATTTTGGAAAAAACACCGTTTTCATAATTATAGTTATTGGGTTCATCTTCATATAAAGTGCACTGACCATCAGCACCCTCATAAATTCTTATTTCAGTGCTAGTTGAGGATATATCTTCTATACTTTGCATGTAATCGCCCATAGGGACAATAGCACCGGCTTTAACAAAGGGAGGAATTTAGAAAGCCAGCTATTTGCTTAACTGTTTGGGGGCCATTAAACCCTTTTCCAGTCCAAAAATCCACCCATTTGGTATCTTTCGGCAAATACACTTCTGACTCGGTTATACCTTCATCAGTAACTGGGTCCACTATAAAGGATGGACAAAACATATATTCGTAATCCTGAGTTACAGCTATCACATCCTGAGGAAACTAATCCTGGCTTTAAAAATTTTTAATAAGATTGGTAAACTTCTTAAGTATTAAAAATTTCAGATACATCAAAACATGCTAGACTGACTGTCCTGAAATATGCATAGTCACTCCTTAACTCAGATTCATCATTAATTTTCTTATTTTCCAGTTGTTAAAACATACTTCCCTCCCGGTGTTGTAGAGAGATCGTATTCATACACTTTTTTTAAATCCAGTCCCTTCAGGTTTGCTTCAGAAGAAACCAAAGGTTCTTTAATTTCGGGAACCTGGTAAAAAGTATTTTTATTTTCTCCCCGGGCCTCTCTCAGTCCTTCTCCAGACAACGGGTAGTAAGATCTGATCCTGCAATTGCCTCCCAATTTTGAATTAATACTTAGTGTTAAGACCTGTTCATTTTCCCATTCAATATCCACTTCAAAGCCTCCTTGTGCTCTAAGTCCTTTCACAGATCCTTTGCTCCAGGCAGTCGGTAAAGCCGGTAAAATATGTATTGCACCATCATGGCTTTGCAGAAGCATTTCTGCTATTCCGGCAGTACATCCAAAATTTCCATCGATCTGGAACGGCGGGTGGGCGTCGAACAAATTAGGGTATGTTCCTCCTTTTTCAGTTCCATCGGCTTGTTTTGAAGGACTGAGTTGATCCTGAATAAGTTTATAAGCATGATTTCCATCAAGGAGACGTGCCCACAGGTTTACTTTCCAGCCCATGGACCATCCGGTAGAGACATCTCCTCGATAATTTAAAGAATTTTTTGCGGCCTCAAATAACCTGGGAGTTCTGTAAGGCGATATCTGATTAGAAGGATGTAACCCATATAAATGTGATACATGGCGATGATCATCTTCGGGATCATCCCAATCCTTTATCCACTCCTGTAGCTGACCATGCTTTCCTATTTGCATTGGCGGTAACATTACTTTTCTGGACTCCAGCAGTTCTCTAAATTCCTGATCTTTTCCCAGTACCTCCGCTGCCCTCCTTGTATGGGAAAATAAATCGAAAAGCAACTGATTATCCATGGTGGCTCCGGCCGTTATAGCTATTCTCCTTCCTTTATGTTCCCTATACCAGTTTTCGGGGGAAAGCGAAGGCGACACTACCAGCCATTCACTATGTGGGAGCGGCTGGAGTATGTCGAGGTAAAATTCAGATGAGGATTTAAGTATAGGATAATATTCCTCTAAAAAGGAAGTATCTCCGGTAAATAAGTAATGTTTCCAAAGGTGTTGGTTAAGCCAGGCTCCTCCCATAGGCCATAAGCCATGCGTAAAAGCACCATCAACAGGATCTGTTATTCTCCAAATGTCAGTGTTATGATGTGTTACCCACCCATTTGCTCCGTAGGTCTCTTTCGCACTTTCCTTGCCAGATTCAGAAATATCCTTAATCATATTAAAAAGAGGCTGCTGTAGTTCACTTAGATTTGTTATTTCTGATGGCCAATAATTCATTTCAGTATTTATATTTATAGTATACTTGCTATCCCAGGAAGGCATTACTCTATGGTTCCATATTCCCTGTAAGTTGGCGGGCTGACCTCCCGGCTGAGATGAAGAAATAAGTAGGTATCTACCAAACTGGAAGTAAAGTGCTGCCAACTGGGGATCATTTCCTGTCGCGAATTCTTTAATACGGACATCTATTGGTTTGTCCAAGGACTCCGTAGCGCCTAAATCAAGCGCTACACGGTTAAAATATTTCTGATAGAATCTCTTATGATCGATCAACAGATCTTTGTAATCCTTTGACATTGCCCTTTTCACAAAGGTTTCCGCTTTCTCTTCCGGATTGGCACTAATATCTTCGTAGTTCTTAAAATTGGTGGCAATGGAGATGAATAGTGTCAATTCATCCGCATTTCTAACGGAGAGGGTGGAATCTCTTTGTATCAACTCTCCTCCTTTTGGCAAAGCTCTTACCCTGGCATTAAATCTGATTTCCCCTTTTTTATTTTCGTGGTCGTCAGATTGACCATATACAGATATCTCATCTTTATTTAATTCGAGCTGGTGACGAAGAGGTACACTCATAGCCAAATTGCAACTGATATTCCCCGGTTTGTTAGCGGTGATTTTCATAACAATCACCTGATCAGGAAAAGATGAAAAAACTTCTCTCTTATAAGTTACGCCTCCTGAAGTGTAAGAAGCCCTCGCAACAGCATCACTTATATCGAGCTCCCGATGATAATCTGTATATGTCTCGTGACCAGGGAACTCAATAAAAAGGCTTCCCACGGGCTGATAGGGCATGCCATCATTGGAAGATTTAATAGTCTCGTCTGCCAAGGTCTGCGCCTCTTCATATTTTTCCTCGTCCAATAATTTCCTTAGTAGAGGTATCGATTTTCCGGTTTCAGAATTAATGTTGTTTCCTGGACCACCGGCATAAACTGTTTCTTCATTTAGTTGCAGTTCTTCTCTGGAAGGGTCGCCGTAAACCATAGCCCCAAGACGTCCATTGCCAATGGGCATAGCTCCTTCCCAGCTTTCAGCTGGTTGATCGTACCAAAGTTTTAGGTGCTGAGCGTCGTCTTCCTTAACCGATGCACAAGAGAAAACCACCAACAGAAAGGTGACCATCAAAATAATTCTGCTTGGAAAATTAATATTGTATCTATTCATATGTTAACGATTTTTCTGCGATCCAGAATAAATTATCAATCGGTTTTATTTGATTTTTTTGATTCGTTTTTCTTTTACAAATTGAAAGTCATTACGCTTTTGCTGCTAGAATCTGTTTATACAATACCAACCCAAGATCAATCATTCTGATTTTTCATTGGAATTTCCCCTCCCTGAAAGACTGTTGAACTTAGGAATAATCAGAAAACTATCACCTGCGGAGACTTTAAAAACATAAGTATTTTCATCTAGCTGATGTACTGAAAAAATCTTTCCATCCTTCATAATATTGACAGGTGTCCCGGTTCTTAACTTACAAGTGTCGTTATAGTTGGCACGAAGTTCTGCCTCCCGAAGAATACCCTCCTCCCATTGAATATCAACTTCGTAACCACCTCTTGCTCTTAATCCTGTAATTTGTCCGTTTGCCCATGCCTTTGGCAAGGCAGGCAGAAGCGATATTTCCTTCGAATGGCTTTGCATCAGCATTTCAGAAATTCCAGCGGTAACGCCTTGTATCGCCTGGTTTCCTTCGAAAGAAGGGGTGATGCTACTGTCTTCGGGCCTGGGATGAATACTTACTTCCGTCAACATCGCTCTGAGAATATTGTAGGCTGGTTCAGCATTTCCTAATCGGGCGTTCAAATTGATCTTCCAGGCTCCCGACCATCCCCTGTTGATATCTCCCCGGCGGTTCAGCACCACCTCTAAGGCCTTGGCAAGTCTGGGAGTTTTCCTTAGAGTAATATCGTCATCAGGATAAACAGCAAAGAGGTGGGATAAGTGACGATGACCTGGATCCTCTTCTTTAAAATCGTATAACCATTCCTGGATCTGCCCATGCTTACCGATTTGGTGAGGGGGCAGCTTTTCTAATGCTTCTGAAAGCTGCCGCCCAAAATCACAATCTCTACCAAGGATCCTCGTGGCTTCTATGGAATTTCTAAATAAATCCCGAATAATTTGGGTATCCACAGATGACCCCATTGAAACCGATGCCGTTTTTCCATCTGGTGTAATAAAACGATTTTCCGGGGAAGTGGAAGGGTTGGTCACCAGCCAGCCTGTCACAGGATCTGTCACCATAAAATCCAAAAAGAATTCGGCTGAACCTTTTAATAAGGGATAAATCCTATTCAAGTACTCACGGTCGGGAGAATATTCATAATGGTCGTAGAGCTGTTGCATTAGCCAGGCTCCACTTGCTGGAAATGTGGCATGCTGCGGGTTTCCATCTGTTGGAGCAGTATTGAACCAAACATCGGTTCCATGACCCGCAGCCCAACCCTTTGCTCCATAAAGTTCTTTGGCAGTACGTCTTCCTGCTTGCGCAAGGTTTTCTACAAATTTAAGGAGCGATTCATTCACCATAGCAAGATTCGTTTTCTCGACTGGCCAGTAAACTTGCTGTAGATTGATATTCAATGTCCATCGGCCCTGCCATCGGCCTTCCATATTATCTAACCAAATATTATGATTGTTAAATGCCAGGGTATTTTCGCGGGCAGCTGCAAGCAATAAATATCGCCCATACTGAAAATAACGTGAAACGTAAAGCGGATCATCGTCCCCTGAACGCAATCTGTTTATACGTTCAGTAGTATTTAAACCGATCATCGCCTTGTTTTTTCCTAAATCTATTTTACAAGCTGCGAATAGAGGAGCATAATCCCTGAAATGCCGCTCCTTCAATTCAGCAAATCTAAATTCTGAGGCGTTTTCCATATAATCATTTGATCTTTCTTTTTCATCTGCGGACACGTCGTTCCAACTTTTCCAATTAGTAGCCCCGGAAAGAAGAAATGTTACAGAATTCGCATCCTGCACTTGAATTTGATCACCTGTTAAACCTTGCTCCTTCGTGAAAGTTATCTTTCCTCCATCGGCCTTAACTTTTAAGCGGGATTGCCAATTTATTTCACCAGGAATTACCTGATCCCCATAATCGGCTCCATCATATGCTTTGTGTACATCTTCAGTCCTACCGCTCATAACAATGTCACCCTCTTTCATCTGAGTAACAGCTGAGGGCTGTAAGCTAGACAACCATGTTGCTAAATTGATGCTCCCAGGCTCGCTTGCCGAAATTTTCATTACCAATACCTGATCTGGATAACTTGCAAAAATCTCGCGCTTGTAATCCACACCATCCAAACGATAGGTAACCGTAACCATTGCACTATCCATACTCAGTTTTCGCATGTAATTTTCAACATCCGTTGTATCATGCTCATTGGCTATATGAAGGATCCCCATAGGCTGGTAATGTTGCACGCTCACAGGAGTACTCCCCAGTTTTTCCGCTTCTTCGTCAGCCTTTATATAATCCTTATCAAGGATGAATTGCTGGGTACGGGCAAGGATCTCCGGCCCATTTGGATTGTTTGGATTATAAGGTCCACCGGACCAAAGTGTTTCCTCATTGAACGGTATCACTTCATGTTGTATTTTTCCCTGGACCATTGCCGCAAAACGTCCTGTTCCAATGGGCAAGCCTTCCCAATATTTTGTAGCAGGTTTTTCATACCACCAGCTCATCTCCTCCTGTCTCTCTGGTATTTTTTCAGATGAGAATGGTTTTTCTTGCGAAAAACCATTCTGAATAAACATTGTTACAGCAATTATTAAGAATTTGATCTTCATAATAAATTTACATTTTTAATTGTTTTTAAAGAATTGGAAGCCAATTTTAATATTCACCAATGATAGCTGCCTTTCATCCAATCCAACTATCATCTTGATTTTCTCGGCGACAACACTCTGGCGCCTGGCTCTGTTAGTGAAATCAAATGCTGGAGAAGACTGGTCACCTGTATTCCCAGTTAGAACTATTCTCTTCTATGGTTCTAATCTGATATTCTTGAGGAATATCCATAGAAACTTTAAAGGTCAATCTTCCCGGTGGTCCGCACTTAACCTGAACACAATCAACTCATCAGGAACAGATACAAGGATGCACGGGTAAAAGTAATACCCTCTACGACATACGTCTCTCGAGCCACCGCTTTTAGAATATTCAGTTTCCTATAATAGTTTTTATCATAAAGATTGTACTATATACACCTCTCTTATTTTCTGGTTCAATTGAATTTAATCTAAGTCTCTCACCCATATATTCCTAAAGCTTACAGGATTTCCATGATCCTGAAGAAGAATCGGAAGTTTATCTTTGTGAGCAGTATAATGAGGAATTCCTATATAAGTAGTTGGTCCTTTAATTTCAAAATGATCCTGAACCAATACTCCGTTATGCAGCACGGTGACTGTACCCGGCTTAATCAACATACCTTCTTTGTTAAAATGCGGTGCTCTGAAGATGATATCATAAACGTTCCACTCTTCCGGTGATTTTGTAGCGTTTACCAGCGGCGGCGATTGTTTATATACACTGCCAGCCTGTCCATTAGTGTAGGTTTTGCTTTCATAGGAATCCAGAATCTGAATTTCATAGTTGTTCATAAGAAATAATCCGCTGTTCCCACGACCCTGGCCTTCTCCTGTTATTTCCTGAGGCGCCCGCCATTCCAGGTGTAGCTGAACATCACCAAATTCCTTTCTGGTTTCTATTGGACCAGAACCTGGATTAACGGTTAAAATCCCGTCTGAAACATTCCACTTTGCCTCACTCCCATCTCCGGTACTGCGCCATGCATCCAGTGCAGTGCCATCAAAAAGAACAATAGCGTCGGATGGCGCTTCACCTGTTTGCGATCCTGCCTTTATTTTTTTAGGAAGGGGCTCATAAAATTCGGTAGCTTCAGGAGGAAGATGGTTGTTGTTTTGTGATTTTACCATATCTGGTATCATAAGAAGAGCGAATAGTGCTAATCCAAATCTGGTAGTGTACTTCTTCATTTTCTGTTATTGTTTTTAAGATGAATACCAATAGCGTTCAATCTATGCTTATATTTCTCATTTTTCACATTCTCTGATGTTTTTTAATTGCAAAGAGGTAATGAATAAATCGCCGAAATTTTACATATTAAACTAAACCTATTTTATTTATAATCTTTTAATCTCTATATTTCGGTAGAATATTTCTGCACCTTCCGATTGTATTAATATTAACCCCTCTGCCCTACTGGGAGCACTTCCTTTATTAACAACCACCCCGTTCACTTTATGAGTTAATTCTCTGTCACGGGATATAACTTCTACAGAATTCCATTTTCCATTTGGGAATTCATTATCTCTTACCTTTTCAACTCTAAAATAATCTTGAGGAGGCGTACGTTCACTATTTATTTTAATGCTAGTACCATCAATAAGCCAAAAATCCCCAACATCTCCCTCTTGTATTTGACACTCAACTGATTTAGGCCAAATTTTTTCAGGAGCATCTATGGGCACGAAGTATAAAATTCCACTATCTCTTTTCTCATTTTCCCTTGGAGGATACTTCTTCTCTCCCCATTTAAACTCTGCAACTAAATGAAAATTTTTAAATGTTTCCTTTGTAGCTATATAACCAAACTCTTCTCCTGTAATTTCCAGGCACCCCTCCTTTACATTAAATACAGAATCCGGATCTGAATTTACACCCTTGGAGAGCAAGTAGCTATTCCATCCTTCAAGATTTTTTTTATTCAATAGAGCTTGAAATTCTTTCTCTTGAGCATTCGTGTAAAAGCAACAAAATGACAGTACAACAATTAATTTAATCTTCATTTCTCATTTTTAGAATTAGCCATATTATTAATTATCAGTACTATATACTTTTTGAATTATATTTTATTTAATTACCCAAAAATTTCTATGCCAACTTTCTATCAAGGCGAAATCTTAGATCCCCCTTAATTAAAATAAGGGGAAATAGAAAAGTTAAAAATGCGCCTTCTTAGTCATTTAAAGAATTTATATAATTAGCAATTTTCAAAGCATCCTCCTCGGAAACCTGCGGCATGGGTGGCATAGCTACTGCATAATCAGGCCAGTTCTCTGGCTGCGGATTATGGATCAGTTCAACAATCTTTTCAGGTGTGTATCCTCGTTTTGCTATTTCCGAATAAGCCGGACCTACAATTTTTTTATTTGTCGCATGACAAGCTATACATGTGTTTCTTTCCAGAAGAGGTGTTATTTCTTGAAGGGTTGGCACCTGTTTACCTGTTGAAGATGTGGTCTGTTCCTGAGAATTTCCTTTTTCAGGAACTGTATTGGTGTTCTGTGCTGTTTTTATTGTAGTTTCTGTAGAATTTCGGGTACTGGCTTTGCTCAATTCGAGTTTCTCACCTTCAGGAATATTATTAAGGGTATAATAAGTAAAAGGATGCACCAGGGAGTAATAGTCATTTTTTTCCCGAACACCGTGAAGGCTAATATGATGAATATAGTTCTTCCGCAGGTTATCCACGACAATTCTTGCTTTCCTTCCATCTTCTGATACCTTGACCCCTTTTATCTGATGTTTTTTCATATTTACCGGCGGGCTTCCGTATACAGCATGATATTTATAAATGAAGCTTTCCACCTGATAATTGGCCAAATCTTCAGCCGATTCCTTATCTACGGGCATTGTAAATTCAATTTCAAAGCCATCGGTTTTCGCACGAACAGCTCTTATTTCGAAAGGGAGTTGTTTATTCCATGTCAACCTTTCCAGTCCCTGATTGGCATCGCCGGCAGAACCCCAACCTCTGTTTGTTTCTCCCACGAACAAAGAACCGTCTTTTGCCCATGCCATACGTAAAACCCCCGATTGGAATCCGCTACGAAAATCAAAGGCTGCTCCCTGATATTCTCCATTAACTTTTTCAAGAAATACCCGCATTATTTTACTTTGCCCCTGATCTCCCACAAGCAATTGTCCCTCAAAAGGGCCAAAATGACCCTCTGGAATTTTCACTATTTCAGAATTGGATATCCCAAATATTCCATGGGGTAACCAGACTGCCGGTAACTTTAGGTCAGGTATGTCTTCTTTTATATCGGCCATGGTAATAACTTCATCATTTACCCTGTTTTCAGGCTTTACCGGGTTGCCCTGCTGATCCTTATCAAAACGGGGGTCTATCTTTTCATGAATTTGTTCTGTAGTTAAGTCCAGTGGTGAATTGGGATTACTTGTCCAACGGAGTCCTCCCGGATGTCCTGTGAAGTCCCCTTTTTCGATTTTCCAAATTCCTCCCGAACCTACCCAATCTCCCTGGTTTTCTGTATAAAATACTTCCCCATCAATCATACTAAGTCCTGCGGGTGAACGTAAGCCGGTTGCCCAGGGTTCCATTTCGCCATCTTCAGTGATTCGAAGCAGCCAGCCCCTCCAGGGGACCAAACTTGTTGCATGCCACCAGGGATGTGGAAATCCTAAGTTTGTGGAAACAAAGAAAGATCCGTCAGGTGCTATTTTTGGTCCGAAGCTATACTCGTGATAATTTCCCGAAAGGGGCCAGGCGTAAACTGTTTCAAACCTGTCAGCTTTGCCATCATTATCGGTATCCATCAGCTTGGTAAGTTCTCCTCGTTGTGCTGCGAAAAAAGCACCATCTTTATAGGCAAGACCCAAAACTTCGTGAAGCCCTGAAGCAAATTTTCGAAAAAACGGTTTTCGACTGGTAGGGTTTTCGATGATGTAAACTTCTCCCCGACGAGTAGATACTCCCAAATTTCCGTTAGGTACTACTTTTAATCCGCCTACCTCCAGTAATATCCCTTCGGGAATACTAATTCTTGAAATATTGAAGAAATCTTCTTCCAAAGGAGATTCCTGTGCACTTCCTTTACCGGCGCCTGTTAAACAGAGGATAAATATTAACCGCAAGTAAAGAGACCTATAAGTGCCTTTGTTTTTTATAATTTTGATCATAATTAATTTATGTATTAAAAGAGGATAGAATAAACCAACTGTTTTTGTACAGGGGTAATAAGTTCCTGTTTTTTGCCAATTTTTCGTACAATAGGCTGCTTTCCACCAGGGGTTTCCACACGCACGTAATATTCATTGTCCCCAATAAGGTACAAGCCTTTGGATATTTTCACGATTTTATCCTCCTGCGCCAATCGGGCGTAAAGGTCATCTGAAGGATCCTGAATTCTTATGGTACGTTGTATACCCTTTCCATTTTCCATTGCCCTCACCTGATCCTGGACCTGTGTGCCATGAATGGTGTAGAGAAAAGTTGGTAGTTCCTGTTGATCGAATTGGTATCCCAATTGCCTAAAGCCACTGCCTAGGGTATCCTTAGCCCAGGTAGATCCGGGATCTTGAAGTTTTGTAATGCTGAGGTTTGGCTTTCCAAAATACTGGACAGCTCCTAAAGGTCGTGAAGAACCATCGCCACGGCTGTACCACATGGGGGTTGCATCAAGAAATCCTCCGCGCCATACCTGAACAATATTTCCAAAATCCATGTCATACGTATAATGCACATTTTCGGGACTTCCAACATTAACGGAATGAGTAACACGGTACCCAGCGTACTCCCCATTCACCGGAAGGTCCATAAAACTTCGGAGAATAGTATTTACAGGTGCCTCTACTAATATTGGATCTGGCGGGGTTCCAATGGCGCCTTCCCCGTCACTCACAAGGTATTCCCTAATTCCTGGTCCTGCAATAGAAAGTCCAAGTCCTGGTTCCATCCAGTCCTGGAATTTCGAATAAATAAGTTCAAAAGAGACTTCACCTTTTTGCAGTGGTATACTACCCTTTCCGTTGCTGTTGGTTTTTGAAATTACATCCTTCCCATTGATTCTCATAAAACCTGAACCACCAGAAACTCGCAAGTTAAAATCATATTCTCCTGTTTCCTTTACCTCCAGATTTCCTGTATATCGCACAAGAAACTGATCTGATTTAGTTTTGAGATTAGAAGAAAGAATCACAGACGGACCTTCAAATTCAGGGGGGAGATTATCATATGGTGGTGGTTCATTGAATCTTCCTTCATAAACAGAATATTTAAGGTTTTTCAATTCCGGACGTGGTTTATCGTAACTGGTGATTTTCATATTCCGAAATGCTACCGCACCATGGTCCCCTTGAATGCGTATAGGTCCTGTTGCCCTCTCTTCCAAGCTTAAAGCTCCCCTTGTAGCACCAAAAAGTTCCACATCTTCCTGTACCGTAATTCCGTTGAGCTCAACTTTGAGGAATTTGGCGTTTTCAATTTTTTTTCCTTCCCCGTCAAATCTTGGAGCCTGAAAAGAAACTTTTAAATGTTGCCATAATCCTGGACCTTTACTTACATTCTGGCGGGGGGCGTGACCCTGGTAACCTTTCTGCCCCTCTGGTCTTCTTTCATCCCAACGTTCATAAATACCACCGCTTTCACCCGAAGTGACTAAATTTTCACCCCAACTGTCCCTTAATTGCAACTCATATTGACCCATAAAATATATCCCTGAGTTGGATCCTTTGGCCATCAAAAAATCTATCTCGAGATCCATATCTCCATAAACATTCTCTGTATATAAATCCTTTCCCGGAATTTTTTTTGTAGGTTGATTTACCAGAATCCCATTTCCTCTGCCAGTTACAAGTGTATTTTCTTCGTCCAGGTCTGCTTTTGTTGTTCCGACTACTGACCAACTTTTTCCGGGATCATTAAAGTGGGAAAGGTCGTGAAATGAAATCTGGATGGACTGGGCAAAGCACGACTGTGATACTGGAAAAAAGCAACCTAAAACAAAGATCACTCCAGCCCCTAATTTTTTTAAAATCATTTGTTATTGTTTGTTATTGTTTAAAACGATTAGATAGATGTTCGTTAAAATTTATGCTTTTATTCATAGAAATAAAGTTTGTGATAAACAAATGGTTATCATAAAGCGGGAGATCTTTCAATGAAAATCCCGCTATTAAATACTTAACCATACCCTATCAAAAAAATTATAACCCTTAATGGCCTTCATTCCTCTAATTACCATCATGGCAATTTATTCTAATTCTACACCATCAATATCCTGAATATGGATTTTTATTGTAGTTGCCGGACTGTTCACTTGTTGCTCAGGAGCTTTAATAAACAATCCATCTTTATTATGGTCCCACTCTATCTTTTCGTCTGAACCAATAAAAGAAACATTTTTGATCTTTATATCTTTCGCCAATTCTTCTTCTGAAAAGGAGTTTAAAGTAATTGTATTACCTGCTTCTGCTTGCCCCAAAACAGTTGCATAAATAGCCCCCACACGGGTAGTATATCGAACATCATCAGCCGAATATTTAATTTTCAAAAATTCATCACGGTTTTCAAAATGTCCTTCCGGTTCTTTTGTCGGACCTTCCCCATAGGTATACCACGGCCGGGTACCATAGATTGCCTCACCATTTGTTTGTAACCATTTTCCAATTTCAAGCAGAACGTTCTTTTGGTCTTGGGGAATATTACCATTAGCCTTAGGTGAAATATTAAGTAACATTACCCCATTCTTGCTGGCAATATCCACCAAAATATGGATAATATCTTCTGCGCTTTTGATGTTGAGGTCAGTAGTGTAGCTCCAGCTTCCTTTGCTAAGAGTTTCATCAGTCATCCAGGTTTTATGGTCGAGTTCATTTTTACGGGATTTTTCAAGATCGTCCACACTCATTTCAAGTGGAAGATCATTTTGTTTTCTAACTATTACCACCTCCTGGTTTCTCTTCTCAGCCTGATTAAGGAAATACGCGCTAAATTTCTTTCTATATGACTCCGGAATCTTATGTAACCAAGAGTCGAACCACATAATATCAGGATGATATTGGTCTACAACTTCTTTTAGTTTGCCATACCAAAACTTTTCCAGCCATTCCTCTTCGGGAATATTACCATACAGGATCTTAAGCTCAGGATCGGTTGATGTGGTAGGCATTCCTTCTATAAATGGATAATGACTATCAAAGAATTCCTTTTCATCTGGTTTGTCTGCATATCGTTGTAGTTGTCGTGCATGATGAAAAGTAGTAATGAATTTCATTTCCTGATCCCTAATTGCTTTTTCCAGTTCTCCAACAATATCCCGGTTTGGCCCTTTATCTTTGGCATTCCATGGGTTTACTTCACTATCCCACATGGAGAAACCATCATGATGCTCTGCTACAGGGCCTGCAAATTTTGCTCCGGCCTGCTTAAAAAGTTTAGCCCACTCCTCAGCATCAAAATTTTCTGCCTGGAACATGGGAACAAAATCGTGATAACCAAAATCACTTAAATCGCCATATTTCTCCACATGATATACATTTTCTTTCTTTCCTGGGAAATGCATCAAATATGGGTACCATTCGGTGCTAAAAGCGGGAACAGAATAAACACCCCAGTGAAAATAAATTCCAAATTTGGCATCTTTAAACCAATCGGGTGCCTCATTATGACTGCTCAGGGAAAACCAGTCATCTGTATATGGAACTTTTTCCTTATTCTGACTTAAGACTTCCGGTGAACTGGCGGTTAAGCAGAATACCAGAAGTCCCATTTTTACTATCTCTATAAATTTCATAATTACAAGTATTAATTATTATTTTCCCATTTTTGCGTCACGACTCATCAATGATTTAATATACCATAAAACTTTAATGGACTCCCTGAAACATCTGGTTAGGCTTTAAGCGGAAGCTAAATGCAATGTAATCAACTAATTAAAACTGGAAAATAGGCTCCACAAGCACCCATTTTTCTCCTTTTTTAGCCCAGGGAAAAGGCTGCTGAAATTCAGACATTAAATTTTCCCATTTCATCAAGACATCATTGTTTGCATCCATTCGGGCTTTTTTCTCAAAACTGAAATTTTCATCAACTTCAATTTTCATAACTAAGAGATTCCCAGAAACAAAAAAATATAATGGTTCAGCTGAGTTTAGAAATTCTAAAAACAACTGAACCACATAATCTAACCATTATAAATTTCTCGACCAGTCTCTGGTTATTTTATTCCCATCCTGGAGTTTGAGATATACTGTTATTATTCCTATTAAGTTCATTTGTTTCAATAGGTAATAAGGACATTTTTGGTAAAAATGTTCTCTCCAGTAATAACACAGGATTATAGGTTTTATCATCACCATCTTTAATTATATCCATACCATATATCGGTCTGTTTTCAATATCCTCGGCAATTTCCCATCTTCGAACGTCCCAATATCGGTGTTCTTCAAAGGCCAATTCTATTCTACGCTCGTTGTAAATTCTCTTTCTTAAATCCTCTCCAGTTACAGTATCAGGTAGGTCCGGCATACCAACTCTATTTCTAACTTTAGATACATACAATCTAGCAGTTGCTTCATCACCAAGTTCAAACTTAGCTTCTGCGTAATTAAGATATATTTCACCTAAGCGGAAGAATATCCATGGATTGGTATAATTTTCCTGCCAGCTAATTGGCGTATTGGCATCTGGCATAAACTTTCTCATTTGATAATTGGAGCGTGGGTTGTCACTACTTTGTTTATAGGTATCAAATCCATATGTACTACCATCTGGTGATACCCACATTTCAAAAGTGTCACCGTGATATTCACTCTCGTCATGTATTACAGTAGCGTCCAGCCTAGGATCTCTATTGGCATAAGGATCCTGAGGATCGTATCCTGACTCCGGGTTCACAGTTTTTGAAATATTGGCACCTGAACCAGAATAGATAAAAGGTGGCTCGCCGTTAATCATATCATAATCATCCACCAAATTTTGAGATGGGCCATTACTGGACCACCAGCCACCGTAAGCTCCATAACGGCGCCCTAAATTATGCATGGGGGCCTGATGGAAATTAGTGGTTGAAAATTGTCTCGTAAAAATAAGTTCGTTATTCGCAGAACCACTAGGTTGATTAAACAATGTTTCATAATCAGGATGAAGGCTATAACCACTATCCAGTAAATCTTCAGCTGCATCTGCAGCTTTTTGCCATTTTGCTTCATCATTGGATTCATTCCAAAGCGGTGAAGCAGCGTATAAAAATGTACGTGATTTTAGTGCTTTGGCAGCATCAGCGGTAGCTCTACCAAAGTTAGAATCAGTGGATGCATATTTATCCGGCAAAACCATTATAGCATCATTTAAATTTGATTCAATAAAGGCAACACATTCTTCAAAAGTATTGCGTGTAAAACTAAACTCATCTCCTAAATTATATGTTTGATCAATAATGGGAACACCTCCGAATCTCTTAATAAATTCAAAGTATATAAAGGCTCTTAAAAATTTCGCTTCACCTATTAATTGATCTTTATTTTCAAATTCTAATTCAGTGATTTCCATTTTTTCAAGGAAAAGATTAATTTTTCTTAGATAAGAAAAACCGGTATTCCAAAAGTAAACATTACCCCCTCCAGTCCAGTGGTTATTGGCTACGCTACCGACGTTATTAGCATTTAAATCGCCCCTAGGTATCAAACCAATATCCCAATTGATACTGTTAAACGCTTCATCGGTTGCTTTAGATTGCATATGAATTTTAAAACCATGCTGTAAAACATTGTACATTTCCGTATGGTAGGCAGTCGTAAGTTTTACATCGCTCCATACAGAGGCCTCGCTAATTTGATCAATTGGTGTTATTTCAAGAATGTCATCACTACACGAGTAACTCGCGCAAATCAGTGTGATTAATAAAATTATTTTTTTCATTTTTCTTTTTTTTTAAAATTTAACATTCACGCCTAAGTTTATAGTTCTTAGTTGGGGATAAACCAAAGCGGTAGTACCTTCAGGATCAGACCATTTTCTTTCTTTAGCCCAGGTAAGTAGATTGAATCCACTTGCGTAGAAGCGAACACTATTATTTAATCCTACAGAAGATATTAAATTTTCCGGTACCGTCCATCCTAATTCCATACTTTTCAGCCTCACAAATGTGGCATCGTATAAAAAGAATGTACTAGCTCCAGGAGAAAAAGTATCGGCTCTGGGCATAGTGCCATCAGGATTGTCTACAGTCCAGCGATCCTCTGCTCTCATAACAAAACCATTAGTGAAATCTGCATTTCCTAAATTAGCAAAGTCTCCATCATAGGTATATACGTTCGTTTGTCCCTGGAAAAATAAATTTAGGTCTAGGTTACGCCATTCAAAGTTAGTGTTCATACCAAATACAATTTCAGGAGTCGCTGTTTTATCAAACCTAAATTGGTCATCTTGGTCAATATCACCATCACCGTCATAATCAACAATTTTTATATCACCAAGTCCTGTCCCATCCTGATGTGGATATGCATCCAGTTCTTCTTGAGTATTAAAAATACCATCCGCCTGGTAATAAACGCCTGCCCCTACGGGATGTCCTTCTACATTTTTCCATGGCGCATTAGGGTTTGGTGTTTCATCTAGGAAAACCACATTGCTTCTTACGTAGCCCATGTTTGCAGAAACACTATAATTTAACTCATTAACAGTATTTCTATGGCTCAATGAGATTTCATAACCATGATTATCTACCTTTCCAATATTCTCATCTGGTAAGCCAGGGAATCCCACAATGCTCGGGATAGAAAGGTTTCTAGTTGCTAAAATATCGGTTCTTTTTTCCATAAAATACGTAAAATCAAATCCTAACAATCCATCCCAAAGAGAACCAGACAAGCCAAAGTCTGTTTTTGTACTTACTTCCCAGGTAACATTTGGATTTGGTAATACGCCTGAGGTTACACCAGGTGCGTCGCTACTACCAAATACATAATTACCTCCCAGACCAAACAATTGTAGGTATTGATATTGCGCTATACGGTCGTTACCAACTTTCCCATAAGTAGCTCTTACTTTTAAATTACTAACAAATGGAAGCGCGTCTTTTATAAACTTTTCTTGAGATAAAACCCATCCACCCTGAATCGAAGGGAAGAAACCGTAGCGTTGACCTTGAGGAAAATTTTGTGAGCCCTCATAACGGAATAAAAACTCAAATAAATATTTGGATTTAAAATCATAATTAAAGCGACCAAGATAATTATTCCGAGCTGTAGCTGTGGCATTTCCACTGTTATTTTTATCGTCCGGGTCAGTGCTTCCCGCATTAATCTGGTCTATAGCAGGACTTACGAAATTTCGTCTGTAAGCCTCAGCATAAGAAGAGGTGTTTTCTTGTGTTTCCTGACCAACCATGGCCTGTACATGATGATCTCCAAACGTTTTATCATAGGTTAACCTGTAGTTGAACAATTTAGTTGTATACCTGGTATACCTATCCCAAAGCTCTACAGTTGAAGCTCCCGTACCCTGTTTCAAATCATACTCTTGCGTATTCACGTTATACTCGTGATAAGTATATGGTAAACTAAGTCTTTTTTGGTGTACATGACTCAGGTCATAATTGTAAGAAGCATCAATTCTTAACCCGTCTACAAAAGGGATTTTGTAAGTTGCGGTAAATGAAGAATATACAGGTTCATCGTAAGTCGTGTTATAACCCCTTTGATCCAGCAATAGTGGGTTTTCACCAAATCTACCCGGAGCTATTAAGCCGTTAGGATACCTGGATACAAGCAGAGGACTGGCCTGTAGTAAGTTGACGAAATTAATGTCATTAGGAATGTTTGTATATTCTCTTTTAGTTAGAATGGCACTGATATTCGCGCCTATACTCAGATTTTCATTAATATCTACATCTATTTTTCCTCTAAAGTTAAATTGCTTATAATCTGATGGCATTTTTTTAAAGTTTCCATCCTGAGTAGTAGCACCAAAAGAAAGTAAATATTGAACAGCTTCAGAGCCCCCTGTGACCTGAGTAGTTAAGCGTTGTTGTAGTGAGTAATCCTTCATTACATCTCCAATCCAATCTGTATTTGGAAATTCGACAGGATTTGAGCCATTCCGATATTTTTCAATATCCTCAGGACTATAAAACACTTGAGTGGGAGTAGCAAGATAATCGTCATAACTTATGCCAGCATCTCTATAATTTCTGTAATAATTACCCTCATTATAAACTCTAGCGTAGGTTGGAGCATCAAGCATGTCTGGAACCTGTGTAGGACTGTTAAACGCGCTATTATAGGAAACACTGAATTCCGGCTTCCCTATTTTTCCTTTTTTTGTGGTTATCAAAATAACACCATTTCCACCACGCGCACCATATATCGCGGCTGAGGCATCCTTTAAAACAGAAACACTTTCAATATCCTCTGGGTTAAGCCTTCCCATTGAACTACGCTCTACGCCATCAATGATAATAAGAGGCGCATTATCTCCAGTCGTACCGGTACCACGAATTAAAATATTAGCATCATCCCTTCCAGGTTCTCCGGAACGTTGTACAGCAACCAAACCAGGCAATCTACCTTGTAATGAAGCTGTTATGTTAGGGTTAGGTGATTTAGTTATTTCTTCGCCCTCTACATCAACCACAGATCCTGTAAGGGTTAATTTTTTCTGTGATCCATAGCCAACAACTACCACTTCATCTAGTTGCGATTGATCCTCCTGTAAGGTAACTGATATTGTTGTTTGGCCATCAACTTCAATTTCTTTAGTTTCAAATCCAATAAAGGAAATTTGCAGTACCGCATCTGAAGGCACAGAAATTTGATAATTTCCATCAAAATCGGTCACCACTCCATTAGTGGTTCCCAATTCAATTACGTTCACTCCTGGTAACGGCATTCCATCACTGTCGGTAACTGTACCAGAAAGGGCTATTTCCTGCCCGTATCCGGAAAAACCAAGCAGAAGAATAAACATCGTGACCGCCGGAAACCTATTTAGATCCGTACAAAAAATTTTTAGTTTTTGCTGCATTTTAGTTTAGTTTTAGTAAATGATTAGTATTAATTTTTAAATAAAAATTCTCTTATTAAAGAAAGCTCTCGGTTGAACGTATGTATTCAAATTCATCCCTTAGAATATTTATAGTAGTAGACTTTTTTCGCATAACGAAACCAATTATATTTTTATAAATATTATTCCAATGTATTCTCAACAAAAGCTAGTTACAATTACATTAATCGGAAAAATTACAACTATAACGATATAGTATTTTTTGAAATTAAAAGGTATTTATGCAACTCTTATTCATCCTCTTTTATATAAATACATTTCGTAAAATTACTCCTTTGTTAAACTGAACTTAATGAAAAATACAGAAGCTTAAAAAGTAATTGTTTTACCGCTATCTCGAACAATAAATTCACTTAGAGTATTCCCAAAATTAAGTTAATAAATACTTGTCCCTTTATTCAAAAACGACTATCTTTTATTCGAAAAAGATTTTTTTAGAAAAAATGAATAATAATTTTTTAGCACGAACATTTTCTTTATTACATGTAGATTATGTAAAACTGAATAAAAGATGGAATTACAACAATGTTATTAGCCCATATTACCGGCTATATTACATTGATGATGGTGAGGGATACATAACTGATAAATCGGAAAAATTAAAACTTGAGGCTGGCTACCTATATTTAATTCCCAGTTTCACTTTGTGTAACCTAAACTGCGATAAATATCTTAGTCAATATTTTATCCAGTTTTTTGAAAAATCACCTGAAGGTGTTTCTTTATTTCACAATAATAGAAACCTATTGAAGATACGGGCTAGAGATATCGATATAATCCACTTCAAAAGGTTACATCAACTTAATCCCGGCCGTGGTATTAATGGTTCTGATAATCCTGAGATTTACGAAAAAGAGTCATTTTATAGGGAATACCAATCATATAATAAGGATATGGGACCCGCACTACTATTCGAAAATCAGGGAATTATTTTACAACTTCTTTCCAGGTTTTTGAAGTCCCAAGAATTCAAGTCTAGAAATTTCACTACTATCCCTTCAAAAATATTAGAGGCAATGAGTTTTATTCAGTTGAATCTTGACAAAAACCTCACTATCAGTGAGCTTGCTGAGAAAGCTAACCAAAACAAAGATTACTTTTCCAGACAATTTTTAAATCATTTGGGGCAACGACCATTAAACTATATCCACGAAAAAAAAATCGAGCGAGCTCAGTATTTAATTACGACTACAAATAAAACATTTATAGAAATAGCTGCAAAAACAGGATTTTCAAATGTCGCTCATTTTTCAAAAATTTTTAAGAAGGTACTTGGCGTTACTCCGGGAGCTTATAGATCAGATAGCAGAAATTTCAATTAAAAAAATAACCTCTGTTATAAACCATGAGATTTGGCTATATGTTTCAAACATCTAAAATATTCTACACCTATTCCCCAACAATGCGGGTCTTCAAAAACCGGGGTAGCTTGATACCCATTCCCACAACGGACTGTGTCCCGTTGAAAATAGCATCCCCGACATAAGACTTATAAGCCTCTTTACTATTGAGCAATGTTAGATGTAAATATGAGGTGTGGCCTTGTTTCAACACAAATTACAGCTTGATTATAGTACATTACGCACTCTATCGTTTTTTATTCTTACATTTATTTACAAAATAAAATGCACACATAGCCTTACCGGATAATATGTAAAGGTGCCTTTCTTACTGCGGCATCAGCACAACCCAGTATCTATATGTTCTTATAATATTTCGCTGAGTAGTAATCTATACTGGAAATGGATCGACACATGCAAGTTAAGAACCTTGACACCTGTCAATTTTATAAAAGATGGAAAGATCATTCCAGTAAATCAGTTAAAAGAAAATACTTATGTTTTTAAAGTATCAGCAGGTGATAGTCTTCTGGTCATTCCTAATTAGGTAAGATTTATTAACAAAAATCACGAGGCAGGAGAATAAGGTATGATTACAAATATAACTTTTGATGTTGTTGGCTTGGGAATGGTAGATAAATCCACTTTAGTTAAACCAGTTCTAAAATAAAAGTAAAAAATATATATATGACCTGGAAATCGCCACTACTCAGTAAAGCGAAGCAATAACATATAGTTAAGTATTATATAGCTCTTATTATTTTAAAAATTATCAGACTTATTTATTGATTTTGAATGGTGTTATTGAACTTGCGAACTGTATGGTTTGAGGAATGGTTTGATATTTATTAATCACCCCAATTGCCGTGCCTCCTACCCCGGTAGTTTGGTAGTCGAAATTGAATGTTACACCATCCGATTTGATCAATTGATAGGTGTATTTTGCCTTTGACAAATTTTCGGTGCTGTAATTATAGCAATTGAAATTGAATGGTTTAGCTGCCGAAAATTCAATTCCGATTCCTTCGGCATTTGTCAGTCGGACAAAGCGGTTGTCGGTGCGTAAGCCACTATCCTGAGGTATTAAATAGGGCTCAAACATTTCATCAACTGTCGACTGATAAAGCCCAATGCGGTAGCCGGTTTTGCGGTCTGGATAATTCTCCTGCGGCCCACGCCCAAACCATTCTACATTTTGCATTTGGTCATCGAAAACCCATTGTGTTCCGATGCGTGGCAACGACATGGGCATATTTCCATTCGGATTAATCGTGTGCTGTAAACTAATTTCACCGTCGGGCGTAATCGTATAAATCATCTCATTTTCGAAGCCTCCACTGCGTGCATTTCCAAAAAGAGCAATTTCACGAATACTGACAATTGTATTTTCAGCCGTATTTTCAACCCGAAATGATTCAAGTTTTGACTTCATTTTATCCAGACCTATGGAATACCATGAAGTGGCAACCATCCTTCCGTAGCCCTCGGTTCTAGGAAATACATTAACCGAATAAGTGGTCCAGTCGTCCAGTTCGTTCGCCAGAGGGGCACGCCAAACATTGAGTTGCGCTCCCTGTTTTAGCAATTCTGTACCCATGTATTTCATAGAATACAATTGTCCATCGGCTTTATTAAAGGTATAATCGAAATTTACTCCGGATACTATCAAATGTTGCTCATTATCTGTCACTTTTAAAGGATTGGTCTGTTGCTGTTCCAATTTTTTATCGGCAGGAACACTCCATGGCAATTCCAATTGATCCCAATACAGTTCAAAACCCTTCGGAGCCCATTGTGTAGCTTCTTTCGAATGAAAACTAACTGTTGCCAAATAGTTTGCACCGGCTTTTAGCTGAGGCTTTGGGATAGGAAGATCGTAGATTTTTTTTGCTTCTGGTTTGACATCTACCTCCAATTTCCCGGAAGCTATTGAAATTCCATTTTCTTCCAGATTCCAACGTGCTTCAAAGGCACTCGTATTGGTAAAAAAGTTTCGGTTCTGCACTTCAATTTCCATTTTTTCGGCATTGCTCCACTTTACAGAAATGGGTTGAGCCGACTTTTTTATTTGCCACATTTCAGGCTGCGGAACCCGATCGGGCCAAATACTTCCATAGGTACGCGCGCCAATTCCATAACTGAAAAACTCGCCTTCGTTTTGCTCCTGTTCAAAATCGAGCCACAAAGCTGCACGATTTTTTAAGTCCGGTTTTGCTGCAAATAAATCATTGATTTCAATCGCTTCGGGGAAAATACCCACCTGATCGATAATGGCATCGCCCAAATAACCGGAGGTATGCTGTCCATGTGTCTCGGCATTCTTGCCCACATTAAGAGGAAAAGGGAAATTAGTAATGTTCCCGGTGACCGGTTTTTCAGCCACCTTTTTGTTGTCGATAAATAGTGATATCGATTTCCCGTTATAAATACCTGCCACATGATGCCAATTTTGTGTCCAATCTTTGGGTAGTTCACCACGGACAACTGTTTTTTTCGAAGTGTAGATATAGAAATCGAGTGAATCGGTACCGATTTGCTGCAAACCAAATTGATTGTTTCCTTTGGTGAGCATAGTTCCACCCATTTTCATTAAATCGCGTGGAAAAATCCAAAACGAAACCGTTAGTTCATCACCCGAGATTTCAATATTTCTATCCTGATAAACTTCCACCCATTGATCGTGACCATTCAAATCAATACCTTTTCCATCGTGTCCGGCAACCAGTTTGGCGCGTCCCATGATGTGAGTTGCGACCTTGTTTGGTGAAGAATCTGTCAATTTACGAACTGGCTCGCGCAAACCTGGACTCACAAAATCCCAGATTGCTCCGCCCATGATGCGCGGATACTGGTAAATCACATCCCAATATTCATCCAGTCCACCACCAGCGTTTCCAGCTACCGAAAGGTATTCGTCCATAAACGATGGTCGCGGATCAACACTTTCAGGAACCATCCCCACCTGTGTTTTGAGATTAAAAGGAGAAGGATAACGTGGACCAATAATCTCTTCGCAGTCATGCGAAAAAGCATTCCCTCCATACATCCAATATCGTGTAGTATCGTATTTTCGTCCTTCATCAATCACGGCACAAATATTTTTCCCTTCGCCAGTTTCGTTTCCGGCGCTCCAAAACAGAATAGATGGATGATTTCGGTCGTGCAACACCATTTTGCGAACCCGCTCGCGGTACATGGGCTCCCATTCAGCTTTATCGCCCAAATATTCAGTGGCATGTGCTTCATTTCCTGCTTCGTCAATAATATAAAATCCATATTCGTCGGCCAATTCCAGATATCTTGAAACCGGAGGATAGTGTGAAATTCGCACACTATTGATATTGAATTGTTTCAGTATTTCAAAGTCTTTCCGGATGGTCGCTTCGTCCATCGTGTGTCCCAAATCGGGATGTTGCATGTGTGTATTGATGCCGTTAAGTTTTATGGCCTTGCCATTCAGGTAGAAAACCTGATTGCGGATTTCGGTTTCTTTAAAACCAATACGACCAGTAATTACTTCTTCGGTTTTCCCTTCATTGTTTATTAATTCCATTGTTAACCGATATAGATTGGGTGTTTCAGCGGTCCACTTTTCAGGATTTGATACTTCTGATGAAATATTAATAATTTGCTTATTATCAGCAGTTATTTGAACTGCATCAGAAGTGAAATTCTGAACCAACACATTGTCTGAGTTAAACAGCGAAGTGCGAACTTTGTAGTTTTGTTTGTCGGTTGTCGATTGGTTATTTACCGTAATCTGCAAATCCAGTTTTGCGTTTTCATAATTTTTGTCCAGGTCGGTAGTGGCATACCAGTCGAAGATATTTACATCCGATTTTGCATACAGCCAAACATCATCGAAAATACCAGCCAGGCGCCAATAGTCCTGACTTTCGAGATACACACCATCTGAATATTTAATTACGTTGACGGCAATGGTATTTTTTCCTGGTTTCAGGAAACTGGTAACATCATATTCAGCGGGCTCATGCGCACCTTCATTATACCCAACTTCCTGTCCGTTAATCCAGACAAACGATGCCGAAGCGGTTTTCTCCATGCGCAAAAAAATACGTTTGCTTTTCCAATTTTCCGGTATGGTAATTGTTTTGCGATACGAGCCAGTCGGGTTGTATTCACGCGGAACAAAAGGCGGATTGGCGTGAAACGGTTGTGCAACATTTCGGAACAAAGGATCGCCAAAACCCTGCATTTCCCAGTTGGACGGAACGGTAATTTCAGACCATTTCTGATCATTAAAATTTGTTTTAAAAAAGTCGGTGGGTGTACCTTCCGGAGTATTGGCAAAATGGAATTTCCACCTTCCATTCAACGAAAGCACATTTTCGGATTTCGATTTCTGAAGATTTAACGCTTCACCAACCGATTTAAAAGGAAGACAAACCGTGTGACCTTCAGTCTGGTTGATTTCAAATACCGCTGTATTTTCGATGAAAGGATAAACGTTCGTAAATCTCGATTGCTGTGCTGTCACAGTAAAACTTGCTAGTGTGATAAATAAACTAACTATTTTTTTCATGCTCGATTATGTTTTTATTTTGATGGAAGACTGTATTTTTTCTTGTGAATTAAATTAGAACAATAATCTACTCCAAGTAGATGCCCAACCCGATAATTCCTTGTTATTTAAAATGTCTTTTAGCTTTTCAATATTCTCATTTTCACAAAAAACTAGGAAAAAAACAACCAAACATTTTTGGTTTCCACTTGGCCGTCAGGAAGTTGACACCCATTAAAAGTCATATCTTTCCATTTAGAAATATTCGGAGCACCCCAGAAGGATCCAAAAACAGTCCGTATGGACTATCGGCTGCCGCCATAACAATGTCCTTTCTTCCTTCCCTGCTTGTTATAGGCATTCTTAGAAAATATTCATTATGATTCCATGAAAAATCAAAAAAAAGAATCCTGATTACCAAAATTAAGATCATCAATTTTAAATTCATTTTGTAATTTAAAACTGCTTATTCTATTGGAGATAAGTAACCTGCAAAACCACCCCTCCTGAGCATTTTTACGTTTATTGAACTTGTCTTATCCACTACGTGATAGACGGTAAATAATTCCTTATCGTGATCTCCATCTTTATGTAGGCTAAGCCTATATTTTTGATTTTCAGGTAAAAAACCAAAACTCAGGGCTTGGTCTTTCTCCTTTTCTTCTCCATTAATTCCTGCGATATACCAAAACTCTCCTTTTCTACGTGCCATAACTATATCCTTTCCCGGGTAACCGCTTAGCAACTTTATATCATCCCAGGCCGTTGGTAAATCCCGAAGGAAAATTTTCACCGCATCGGTGAGGGAATTATAACCATCCGGCCTGTCAGCCATGTGTTGTAGAGCAGATTCAAAAAGTACCCCTAGTGCAAGTTCGTGGCCATAAGACGTAATATGAGGATATTGAGAATTGGTAAAGGTAACAGGTGTATAATCCATAGCTCCCACCACGTTTCTGGTAAAAGGCAAAATAGTGTTATGCACAGGGGCTTCATACGTAAAATCTGGTACGTTATTATACCATTCTGCACCACGAACCCCCTCATATGTCATAAGATGAGGATATGTTCTCCCCCAACCCCTCGGCACCAAACTCCCATGGAAATAAACCATTATCTCATAATCTGCAGCATCTTCTAAGATATCTATATAGTAATTAATCATATCTTGTTTTTCACTCTCAAAAAAATCAACCTTAACTCCGGCAATACCCATTTCCTGCAATTTGGAAAACTCCTCCACCCGATTCTGGTGCGTTAACATTCTATCCTTGGGAGTGGCTTCAACCCAGGTATGATCACCCCCGGAATTATACCATATTAACGGTTTTACTCCCTTTGAATGAATGTATTCTATGGCATCATCCAAATCACCTCCATTCCCCATAACATCCCATTCCCAATCCAGCAGGGTATAGGGCCAATTCATTTCTACTGCCAAATCAGTGAAATCGCGTACTACCTGATAATCTTTTGTTCCATGATTATGTGACCAATAGTTCCAGGAGACCAAGCCCGGTTCAATCCAATCTGTGTTTTCTAATACTGAAGGGGTTGAAACATCGTCAACCAGAGTTGAAGACACGATGTCAGAAAGACTTCCCACTATGATTACCCTCCAGGGAGATTTCCAGGGGAGAGTTATAGTTGGTTGCGATTCTCCCTGCTCCCTGCCATTCCAGGCGTCCGGAAAAGTGAGCTTATATTCTGAAGGTTCTTCATAATTGGTCAACTTCGTGCCTGCGTAGCTCCTATCCAAGTCGGCTTCATGGATTAGATAAAAATGGGAACTGTCTGGTGCTTGAAAAAGTGCAGGATATGCCCAATCTTTCTGCTCTTTATTATCATTAGCAACCCTGTAATAGCCCTCATTTGCAGGATTAAATTTCTGCAACCAACGCCTGGTACTATCGGGAATAGTATAAGAAGTCCTTTCCTCTTCTATAACAAAAGACGAGTTATTTTTTTCAGGAAATTCGTAACGAAAAACTACCCCGTCATTATAGGCCCGAATTATCAAATTTATCTTTGAGTTATCAGGCCGCTTAAAGGAAACTACTACTTCATTTGCTGAATTGACCCGATGCAATCGCTTTCCGTGTAAGGCTTGGTAATCCTCTTTTACTTCTCGCTTCTTTCCAGTTTTGATAAATTTTAAATCCTGGGAAAAATCCTGATCACTTCGCACCAAACCCAAGTCAATCCTCGGGATTACTGATTTAATCTCGGTGCTATCCGTGTATTTCACTTCAAGGTACCATTCACCAATATCAGCCTGCTCATTATTCCACAACCAAACCTTGATCTTTTCATTAGGTGAGCTTAGACTAAGCTTTTGAGAGAATAAGGTTCCTGATGTTATCATCAAAAGGAGCAACAAATATTTTTTTATAATTTTCATATTATTCAGTTTCTACTTTAATATTAGACGGGATTTTTTAGCTCAACTTCACCTTAGGACTTCATAGGCTGAAGCCTGTTCTTAAAATTTTATATATAAGATTATTATTCATTATCTGAAACAGCTTTGAACGATGCTTTGGGCCTGAGGCTAGTGGATTCACTCGTCGGAAAATTAGCAGGTATCTGGTAACTTACTTCCCCGGTGGCCAACCATTCAGCAGCTCTAATAAGCGTTGTTTGATAACCTACGCAACGATAGGCCGGAGGATACTCTTCTCCTACCCAAAGATGTCCCAAACTTGAGTTATAAACCCTCCCTTTACCATAAGCAACAACCCATTCTACTGGCCAGTATTTTTGTGTATTACTTTTATCGTAAGCATAGGATAATATGGTAAGATTCTTTGCCGGTCCGCGTGGGAAACTATATATTTCTGTATTTACTGTTCTCCACGCATCCGGAAAATCCTTATTTATAGGATGCCTGTTATATATCTCAATAAGAGCATCGAATCGATTTCCATGGCTGGTAGCCTCTCCTTCACGTGGCCCATATTTTTTACCAGTTCCCTTTGGGTCTATTTCAAAAGAAAATCCCACATTTACGGGTCTCCATCCCAAACCCATCATTTCATCATATTCCTCCCAATGAGGAAAAGCATTATTGGCGGAATGAAGGACATATAAGCCTCCCCCTTCTGCCACATAGGTTTCTAATTTTTGCTCGGCTTCCTTTGGCCATTGTAAATCTGGATTATCAATATTATTGGTATTCTGAATGACCACTGCATACTTCCCAAATTTTGGAAGCCAAGACGAACGTTGGTTACTATCAACTGGAATTGTACTTACATCTATTTTAAACCGACCGCTTTCTTCAAGTATCCATTTTGTGACTTCGGTAGTCTGTTTCCAATCGTGATTACTAAAGCCATCTATTATTAAAACTGAAATTGTTTTATCTGTTTGAGCTTTTACCCCCATGGATACCAGGAAAGAAATGCATAGGAAGAAGTGCAAATAACAATACTTTAATTTGTTATTCCACAAGCAAACTAATTTCCATCCTATAGCTAAATTAAACATATGTTATTTATTAAACCCAAATTTTCCTTCGGTCAATAATTCCTTATAGTTGCGTAAACACCGTAAAATTGATCTTCAATATCATATAACGGAAGTAATGAGTATGTTTTCCCACCATTAATCAACTTGAATGTATTACTACCCTTGTCTTTTGAGAGATTATTTAATATTTCTTCTCTATTTCCTTTCAGAATTAATTCTGACTCATCTAAAAATGCTAAAAGGCTCGGCCCGTAAAATATTGCCAGTACATCTTCATTATCATGCATCGTTTTTACATAAAAGTCCTTTTGGAATATTAATCTAATTTTATCACCATCCTTCCATTCCCGTTCAATTCTTAGATATGAAGCTGGATCGATTGCAATATCTTGCTTTTCTTCATTAATATAGATTTCTAATTTTTTAGCCCAGGAAGGAACTAAAAATTTAAGTTCAAAAGAAGATAAGTTTTTCTCCTGCAAAATTGAGGTTATAGAAAATTCTATAGCTGGGTCATTAGGAAAATCACCTTCCTGTTCTAAGATTATATTTCTTTCAGTCCATCGTACTTTGGAAGGTATATATAAGTTCACATATAAAGCGGAATCGTCACGAAAATAAATACTCGAATTAAGTGAAGAAAATTCTTCAATGGCAGTCCCATTACAACACCTAAAATCATTTTCATCCAAGAAAGCTTTCTTACGTGGAGAACCCAATGGTAAATGATAAACATTCCTGCCAGACTGATGACTTTGTGAGGCTAAAATAGAATTATAAAAGGTATTCATATAAACATCAGCATATTTAGGGTCTTTAGTCAATGAAAAAAGGGTTGAGGTCAGTTTTTGGGTATTATGGGATACGCAAAATTCTGCTACCTCTTTTGACAAAGTCCCACTAAGTTGATTAGGTACGCCCCAGTGCTCTGCCGAGAGTGAAGTGGGAGTAACTACGTTTGGCCGGGGACCGCTGCTTGATCCATTAATGTAAGTATGAGAGTTTAAAAGCATATCCCAGAAATTTACCACGGCATCTTTGTATTTTTTCTCCTTTGTAATGGAATATCTTCGGGCATACCCGTTAACCAATACAATATGAGTATTAGAATGTAATCCTGATAAAATGTCTTTGCCTTGCGATAATGGGGTTGAGAACCATTCCCTGTCGAATAATTTTGCTAATTTTAAATGTTTTGGGTTCTTTGAAATAACAAATAATTTATATAGAATTTCATTCATTGCCCCGGCCTCATTTGAAGGATTTGCTCCAACACTATACAATACTTTCTCAATAGTTTCTTCGCTGAGGTTTGACATTCGGCTTTCCACATAATCAGCCATCCCGATAAGGATTTCGTAAGCTTTGATATTATTGGTACGCAAATAAATATCTAACATTGCCTGCATAATTTTATGGTAGGTATAATATGGTGCCCATACACCTCCATAGTCTTTTTCTAAAACCTCAAAGTCTTTTTCAGGAAATGCGCTAAGATATCCATTGCCAAGAGTTTGTTGGCACTTATACAATTCATCAACCAAATAATTCAACCTTCTTAAAAGTAATGTATCTGAATATTTTTCCACAAAAATTGAAACAGCAGATAAATAATGACCAACAAAGTGTCCTCTTAATCCAATGGTTGGGGATTCCCATCCCTCCAATGGTTCAGCACTGGAATCTAAGCCTGCGTTAATCCTGAAATTGTGCAACAACCTATCAGGGTCCAAAGATTTAACATATTTCAAATTTAAGTCCTCTCTTTGTTTGATCCACGATGGTTCAAGACTTACTGCTCCATTAGAAAAAGGAATAACTTCGTTTACATCTGAATTAAAAATGGGTGCCTGACCATATAAGCCTAAGTTAGCTATCAAGGAAATTAATATACAAATCTGTTTCATATTATTTTTACTGCCATTTTTAATAAATCAGAAACGGTAGGTCTCTACTTAGCCTTGATAAGGTTCAACTAACTGTTTTGAGACACCCAATCCTTCTATTCCTAACTCCACGACATCGCCTGCCTTTAAGAATCGCTGTGGCTTAAGGCCCATTCCCACACCAGACGGTGTTCCCGTTGAAATGACATCCCCAGGCAAAAGACTCATAAATTGACTTACATAACTTACTACCTGTGGAATATTAAATACAAAGTCTGAAGTATTGCTTTCCTGTTTTATTTCGCCATTTAACTTTAGCCACAAATTAAGATTATGTGGATCCGGAATTTCATCTTTTGTAACCATAAAGGGACCTAAAGGCGCAAATGTGTCACAACTTTTTCCTTTAACCCATTGTCCAGATCGTTCTATTTGAAATTCCCTTTCGCTATAGTCGTTGTGCAAAAGATAACCAGCTACATAATCCAAAGCCTCCCTTTCTTCTATATAGGATGCTTTTTTGCCAATTACGACTCCCAGTTCAACTTCCCAATCAGTTTTATTACTGTTCTTAGGTAGAATTAAATTATCATTTGGTCCCATAATGGCACTTGTGGCCTTGAAAAACAATACGGGTTCTGAAGGAAGATCCATTCCGCTTTCCTCGGCGTGTTTTGCGTAATTTAACCCTATGCAAACCAGTTTTGATGGTCTTGCAATAGGAGCTCCTAAACGTACTGATTTAGCTACTTCTGGACAATTTTCCTCATTAACAGTTAACCAGGTTTTTAAGCTCCTAATCCCATCATCGGCAAAAAAATTTTCGGTGTAATCGTTTGTAAATGCCGACACATCTATACGCTTTCCATTAGCTAATTCTATACCCGGTTTCTCCATACCAGGATTTCCAAATCGAATTAATTTCATTTCTTATCCATTTAATTTTATAAATCCACCGTCGATAGGAAAGTTAGTTCCAGTTATAAATGAGGCTTCATCAGAACATAAATATAAAGCTAAAGCTGCGACCTCTTCTGTTTTTCCCATCCGACCTATAGGCTGTGTTTTTGAAAGTTTTTCAAACATTTCTTTTTCTTTTCCAGGGTATTCTTTTGCAATGAAACCATCCACAAATGGAGTATGCACTCGGGCAGGGGAGATACAGTTACACCTTATCCCAAATTCCAAATAATCTTTGGCTATAGAATAAGTCATGCTCAGTGCAGCCCCTTTAGACATTGAATATGCAAACCTATCAGAAATTCCCACTACTGATGCTACACTCGTCATATTTATAATTACACCACCCTTCTTCTTCAAAAAAGGAATTACTGCTCGTGTACAATTATAGATACCTTTTACATTGACGTTATATACCTGGTCTAGATCTGCTTCCGTTGTTCGTTCTACATTTCCAATATGAGCTATTCCAGCATTATTAATAAGAATATCTATTTGAGAATTGGCCGCTATTTGTGTTATAATAGCGTTCACCTCTTCTTGGTGCGATACATCACACTGATGAAACTTTATCTTTCCACCTTCTTTCTGAACCTCGAATACAGTTTTTTTTGCATTCTCCTGGTCGCGCTCCAATAAATGAACGGAAGCACCACGTCTGGTAAACAAAAGCGTTATAGCTTTTCCTATACCACTTGCACCCCCAGTAACTACTGCTGCTTTTCCATTTAAATCAAACATTTATACTTGAATTAATTATTTTTTTATTACTACTCTTTTAATTCTTATTAGTGATTCCGGTAAAATCTTGGAGTCCCGGGGTTTGGTGCATTTGTACTATATAGGCAACGCCCCGAGTTCTTTATTTTTATCTACTAATTTTCAATAGGTAATTTCCTCCTTTTGAGGTTTCCAGATCATATTCATAAACCTGCTGAATTTCTATCTCTTCTAAATTGGCTTCTTCTGACACAAGCGGTTGCTTTATTTCTGGAAAATTATAGAATTTATTAGGATTATCGCCTTCGGCTTCTTCTAATTCTTCTCCTTCCAATGGCCGATATGACCTTATCCTAAGATTCCCCCCCAATTTTGAATCAATACTAACCTCAGCATGGTTGTCCTGCCAGGCTATAGCTACCACAAAACCACCACGAGCTCTTAAACCGGTAACTTCACCTTCTTCCCAAGCCTCAGGCAACGCTGGCAGAATATGAATGGCTCCATCATGACTTTGCATCAGCATTTCGGCAATTCCTGCCGTACAGCCGAAATTCCCATCAATTTGAAAAGGCGGGTGCGCATCAAAAAGATTGGGGTAAGTACCTCCTTTTTCGCTATGACCTTCCTGCATAGAAGGGGTTAATTGATCTTTTATCAGTTTAAGAGCATGATCGCCGTCAAGCAACCTTGCCCAAAGATTCACTTTCCAGCCCATAGACCAACCGGTAGATTCATCGCCCCTGGCCACTAAAGAGGTTTTAGCCGCCTGAAACAACTCCGGATTGCGGTAAGGTGAAATTTGATTTGACGGATAAAGCCCGTATAAATGTGAAACGTGACGATGATTGCTTTCAGGATCGTCCCAATCTTTTATCCATTCCTGCAACTGCCCCCAGCTTCCAATTTGCATTGGGGCCAGTTGCCGGCGCTTTTCATTTAATTCAGCTATAAAATCTTCATCCTCGCCCAAAATTTCTGCAGCCTTAGCCGTCCTGGAAAATAAATCAAAAATCAATTGGTTATCCATCGTGGTTCCATAAGACAATGAAGATTCCGGATGTGCTGTAGGAGCTAATTCAGGGGAAACAGAGGGGCTTACCACCAACCAATTGTTTTTCGGCTCATTTATCATAAAATCGAGGTAGAATTTGGAAGCTTCTTTAACCACAGGGTAGATTGATCTTAAAAATTTCTCATCGCCAGAAAATTCATATTTGTCAAACAAATGTTGCGAGAGCCAGACACCCCCCATAGGCCACATTCCCCAATATGAGCCGTCTATAGCACCAGTCATACGCCAAATATCGGTATTGTGGTGCATGACCCAACCTTCAGCGCCATACATATCTCTTGCAGTTTTTCTTCCGGTTTCTGAAAGTTCTTTCACCATCTGTATAAGTGGCTCATGGAATTCTGACAGATTTGTGATCTCTGCCGGCCAGTAATTCATTTCAGTATTAATATTTACTGTGTATTTACTGTCCCAGGCGGGAGTTAATTGATGATTCCAAATACCTTGTAGGTTTGCGGGTTGCGTTCCCGGCCTTGATGAGGTTATTAACAGATAACGTCCAAACTGGAAATAAAGGGAAACCAGGGCAGGATCATCGCCTTCTTTAAAATTAGCCACTCGCTCATCAGTCGGAAAATTGGCCGCTTCGGTTTCTCCTAAATCCAGGGAAACCCTGTTAAAATAGGTTTGATAATCTTTTAAGTGGTTTTGGTAAATTTCCCCCGCATTTTTATTGTTTAGTGCCTCTAAATAATTTGCAGCATCTTCCCCAGCATTTCCGCTTAAATCATCATATTTTTTGAAGTTTGTGCCTATGGAAGTATAAATTGTTACTATATCGGCGTTCTGAACTTCCAGGGTTCCATTCTTTGCAATGACTTCTCCACCTTCATTCTCAATTCTGGATATCGCCTGAAATTCGACCTTTCCTTCCAAACCTTCAAAATCGGTGGTTCTACCATTTAAAATCAGTTCATTGTTATCGGAAGTGGAAATATCAGCACCTTCCGGACGGTCCATAGTTGCTGAAAAGTTTAGTGCGCCCGGTTTATCTGCTTTCATCTGCACGACGATAACCTGATCGGGATGTGAAGCGAAAACGTTGGTTTCATATTCTACATCTCCTACTTTGTAACGTGTTGTGGTCACGGCACTTTCAATATCTAATTCCCTGTAATAATCGCTGTAATTTTCGTGGTTGAAAAAAGATAGTTTCAGGTTTCCGACCGTCTGATACGGCATTCCGTGAGACTTTTTACTTATAAAATGCTGGTTAACCAGCTCCTGGGCTTCCTCGCTTTTCCCATCAAACAAGAGTTCCTGAACTTCAGATAAATATTCTTTGGCTTCAGGATTTTCATTTCGGTTGGGTTGTCCGGCCCAGACGGTATTCTCGTTTAACTGAATGGTTTCTTCCTGTGGATCACCATAAACCATGGCTCCCAAACGCCCGTTTCCAATTGGAAGCGCTTCCACCCACTTTTCCGCAGGCTCGTCATACCAAAGTTTTAATTGAGAATTTTCCTGACTCCATGTTTTAAAGGAAGAAAGTATTAACAACATCCCCAATAAAACAGAAAACCTTAACCTGGAATTTATATTAGTGTGTTCTCTGATTTTAGTATTTTTCATTTTAAATTATTTCGTTAAATTATTTAAGTACCTGAATTTCCAAAAACTGAACAATTGACTATTCCAGGAAGCAAACTTTTTTTATTATCATTTAAGTTTCTAATATTGGTACAAATGTCAAACTCCTAAAATTCTTCTTAGTTTCTCATCATCAGTTGAAGTACCTGCAAAATCATCAAATTTTTTGTCTGTTGATTCTATTATAAGACTTTGGATAAAAGGAGCTCCCTCTTTTGCTCCCTGCTCCGGGGATTTTATACAACATTCCCATTCCATAACCGCCCATACATCACATTCATACTGGGTTAATTTGGAAAAGATTGTTCTGAAATCTACCTGGCCATCACCAAGACTTCTATAGCGTCCTGCACGGTTGATCCAGTCTTCATAGCCGCCAAAGGTTCCCTTTTTTCCGGTAGGATTAAATTCCGCATCCTTAACGTGGAACATTTTTATAAACTCGTGATAATTGTCGATATATTCAATATAGTCCAACTGCTGAAGTACAAAATGACTGGGATCATAAAGAATATTTACTCTCTTATGATTATTGGTTGCATCTAGGAAACGTTCAAAAGTTACACCATCATGCAGATCTTCCCCCGGATGTATTTCGTAACATACATCTACCCCCTGTTCGTCAAATACATTAAGGATAGGCATCCATCGATCTGCAAGTTCTTTAAAACCTAGTTCCACCAGACCGGCGGGACGTTGAGGCCAGGGATGGGCGGTGTGCCATAGAAGCGAACCGCTGAAGGTACCATGAACATCTAGTTCTAAATTTCTACTGGCTTTTGCTGCACTTTTCAGCTGTTTTACAGCCCATTCTGTTCGCTTCTTTGGATTATTCCTGTATTCTTCGGGAGCGAAACTGTCAAACATAACATCATAAGCGGGATGTACAGCTACCAACTGCCCCTGAAGATGAGAAGCAAGTTCAGTTATTTCCAGACCGTACGATTCAACTTTTCCTTTTATTTCATCACAATATGTTTTGCTTTCACCAGCTTTTGTGATATCTATTAGGGTGGTTTCCCACGTAGGAATCTGTATTCCTTTATATCCTAAATCTGAAGCCCATTTACAGAGCCCATCCAAGGAATTGAAAGGAGGTTTATTATCCATAAATTGTGCTAGAAATACTGCTGGTCCTTTAATAGTTTTCATGCTACTGTTTTTTTAATTCTTTAATTATCAAGCTTTATCCAAATGTTTCCTTTCTGGTGTGATTCTATAGTTTTCTCAATAAAATTCACCCCTCTAACACCCTCTCCTAAATCGGGAAATTCTCCCGACCAAAAATCTTTCTTTTTAACTGCCCTGGCTACACCTCTATAGATATTCCCCATGGAGTCGAAAATTCCCTCTGGATGTCCTGGAGGAAGTTTTGTACCATCCAAAGATATTTTACTGTTGTAAGGATGGCCAGGCTTTAATACCGCCATCGGCCTACCTTCTTTCATCATATACAAAAAATTGGGGTTTTCCTGTTCCCATTTAAATCCTCCTTTGTCTCCGTAAATCTTAACTGTTAAGTTATTCTCTTCTCCGGTAGCAACCTGGCTGGACCGGATAATACCTTTTGCATAATCAGAAAATCTTACCAGGACGGTACCATCTATATCCATTTTATTATCCTCATACAAGTAATTAAGATCAGATAAAATTTCGCTGACCTGCATATTAGTAAGGTATTCTATCATGTTAAATGCGTGTGTACCGATATCACCTATGCAGCTGCTTATTCCGGCTTTCTCAGGATCAAGCCTCCAAACAGAGGAACGTTTTTCTTTATCATGAATAATATCATTTATCCAACCCTGGTAATATTGAACATCAACTTTGTGAATTTTACCAATCTCACCCGCAGCAATCATTTCTTTCATTTGCCTGACCATTGGGTACCCTGTATAAGTATACGTCACCGCAAAAACCTTTTTTGACTTCTCCCTTAATTCTTCAAGAATTTTGGCTTCCTCATAAGTAGTTGTCAACGGTTTTTCACAAATTACATGGAAATCATTTTCCAGCAACTGCTTGGCCATAGGAAAGTGGAGAAAGTTTGGTGTTAATACAGAAATAACCTGCATTCTTTCGTTTTCCGGAAGAGTTTTTTCCTTTTCAATGAGTGAATCTAAATTTTCATAAATGCGGTCCGTCGTCAAGCCAATTTCTTCAGCAAAAGATTTACTTTCTTTTAATTCAGGATTAAAAACTCCACCCACCACTTCAAATTGATCAAACATTGAAGAAGCAATGCGGTGAAGAACACCAATGAGAGAGTCTCCTCCACCTCCAAGGATTCCTAATTTAATTTTTGAGTTCATTTTAATAAAAATTTTATCTGTTAAAAATTATATTGATTATGAAAAGTATTATATTTAGAACATAAGTTATTCTACAACTATTCCTGTATTATTTCCTTCCCCTTTCTGGAATTTCTTTGCCAAAAGAATACTAATAATGTGCTTTATTTTAATTTTACTTAGCTCGTAACTGTAATCCCATAATTCCTATACCTGCTTGTTCTTCAGAATTCATATTGTGAAATACGAAGAACACATCATACAGAGTATCTTCATCAAAATCCTTTCTTAAAGACACAACGGCTTCGGAGGGCTCGCGCTCCTTTGCGCCTATCGCAAAAGTTTCTTCGCCAATTACTTTTCCTTCTACGCTATTTAGATGTACTTCAACTTTCCACCCTTCTTTTAAAGCTTGCCCCGCGGCATAATTAAGTAAAATTGATCTCACATCTTTTAAACTTATTTGGGCGTATTTTATCCAGCTATTATTGCTATTAATTAATTTTATTTCCTTACCTCCCATGGTCATGTTCGAAACACCAGGAGATGTTTCTGATGATTCTAATGTTAACCTGGGATTGCGAAGAATAAAATTCTCTACAGTTGTAAGGGCAGGCATTTGGTTATATCCTTTATCCATATAAGAGGCAGAAATCATTATTTCTCCTTGTGATGTAATTTCAAATTTTTCGGAAGGAATAAAAGAATTACTAAAAGGCATAGAGGGTTCCTTATCATTTTCCCTGGCAAGCGACAAAATGTAGGCTACAATTTCTTTGGCATCAGATAGAGGTAGGTCGGGATGTGCCGCCATTGCCATTTCTCCCCAATTACCACTACCACCTTTAAGAATTGTCTCTGGTAGAAAGTTCATTGCTTCAGGATTGTTTTGGTATCTTTTTGCGATTTCCATGTACGATGGACCTATTGACTTCTCATTTGTTTTATGACAGGCCACACAATCCAAGGACTCTATTTTTTCTTTGCCTGGAAGACCTGTAGCCATAGGTTCTACAGTTGCTACATGTAAAGCTGCCTGATCTGAACTCTCAAGATAATCAGCTTTCACATAACCCCGGGCTTGTAAATCTTCTTGTTCCAACTTCCCGTCTTCATCATCTTCTACTGTAACTTTATATTCCACTGGAGTATTAGGGAAGTAAAAACTGGAATTTCCGGAAATATTAATATTCACCCTGGGACGACTATTTCCAGCATATACCGGAACTTTTGGACTTTGTGAAACCGATCCATTTTCATCTGAAACTTTAAGAGAAACAGAATAAGTTCCTGCCGAATTGTAGGTATGCTCCACATAGGGTTCATTGGTCTCCGTCTTTTCACCATTTCCAAAATCCCATAAATATTTTAGTTTATCTCCATCAGGATCAAAAGTACCTTCTGCAGAAGCCTCTATTTTTAGTGGTAATTCACCTGCATCCTTATCTATTAGGAATTTGACTACCGGCGCGCGATTTCCACTATTGTACGTGAGAACGGAAAGTGCTGCACCGGGATTTTGTGAATACCATCCTTTACCATATTCTACAGTATACAATTGTCCATCAGGCCCCACTTCCATATCGCTGATGGCTTGAAAATCTGTATTTTCCATAAATGGTTCGATTGTCTGTAGATCTCCATTTTTATCCATTGTTACTGCCATTACCCAGTCTCGGACCCAATCATATATAAAGAATTTTCCATCATAGTACTGTGGAAACCTTTTTTCCTCCGGATAATCGTCTACATAGTATACAGGTCCCGCCATGGAGGTACGCCCTCCTTTACCAAGAAGAGGATATTCACGTGAAACGGTATAAGGATATTCAATAAAGGCAGGTTGTCCTTCAGGAAGGGTATTTAATCCCGTGTTGTTACGTGAATTATTTTCAGGATTTTCAGGATTAAAAGCCACTCCAGATTCTCCTGTTGCATAATTATATTCTCTGTAAGGATAATTTTTTCCTATTAAATAAGGCCAGCCATAATTCCCTGCTTCTCTCGCCTGGTTAATTTCATCGTATCCTTTTGGACCACGAGTAGCTAAACTGTCGTTGTTAGCATCTGGACCTACTTCACCCCAATAAAGATAATCGGTCTTTTTATCTACCGATATGCGATATGGGTTACGGGTTCCCATGACGTATATTTCCGGACGCGTTTCCGGTGAGTCTTCAGGAAAAAGATTTCCCTCAGGGATATCATACGATCCGTCCTCATTTACATGAATACGAATTATTTTTCCCCGTAAATCATCCGAATTTCCACTAGAACGACGAGCGTCATAATTCTCAAATCCCGGGCGGTCATCCAAAGGAGCAAAGCCATGAATATTTATAGAAGAGGCTTTTCCTGTTGCTGGGTTCTTTTGGTTAAATGGAGTGGTGTTATCTCCCGTTGAAAGTAAAAGATTTCCAGCAGAATCAAAAGCAATTGAACCTCCGGTATGGCAGCAAATTTCACGCGTCGTCTCCACCTCCAAAATCACCTGTTCTGATCCCTTATCAAAATTCCCATTTTTAAATTTAAATCGGGACAAACGATCTACTGATTTTTCGACTGGAGAATAATATAGATAAATCCAGTTATTATTGGCGAAATCAGGATCTGCCTGCATACCCAATACCCCAAACTCTACATTAACTTCTGCTTCAAGAGCTTTAAAATAAACATCCATTTCAGAAACGACGCTAAGGGTACTATCCTTAACATTAAAGTGCTTAATATTTCCTTTTCTTTCAGCTATTAGAATATCTAGATTTGGCAATATTGTTAATTCTGTTGGCTCATCCAGACCTTCAGCCAGAATCTCCTTAGAAAACCGATTTTCCTCCGGCACCCTTAAAGCCGTTGCATTCTCATAATTCAAAACTTCATTTTTTCCAATAGCATAATCAATCCCTGCTTTTAATAGACCTAAGACATGAGGATCTTGATATGATTCTGGTGTATGTCCCTGAGCCATATAAAACCCTCTTCCTCCATCATATTCGTGATACCACGCCATGGGATGATCATCTCCATTTTCTCCACCTTCATAACTTTCTTCATCAATGCTTACCAGGACATTAACATTTTCAGGTAGTGATCTGAAGTTATACCATTCATCCGTCGTTATCCAGGGGTTAGGTAAAGATTCCGTGACAGGAAAAGCTTCATCTAAATGCACTTCCAATTTCGCTTCCTGAATAGGCGGGTGGTTTTTAAAATAAGCTCCAATTAATTTTCCGTACCATGGCCAGTTATATTCTGAATCGACTGCAGCATGCACTCCCACATAGCCCCCACCTGCCTGTATATATCTTTGGAATTCAACCTGCTCCCGGGTATTTAGGATATCCCCGGTGGTGCTCATAAAAATAACAGCCGAGTATTGTTTTAAGGTATCCTCTACAAATTTCGAGGAAATCGAGGTAGTATCTACCTCAAAACCGTTCTCTTTACCCAGTTCCTGAACAGCTTTTACCCCATCTGGAATTGAGGCATGTTTAAAACCGGCAGTTTTTGTGAATACCAATACTCTGGGTTCTCCTAAGCGCTTGTCACTCTTATTAGAACAACTTGTAAAAAAGCCTATAAAATATAGTATCGTCAGTAAAAATATTCTGAATTTCATCTATTATATTGTTGTTAATTATCTTTGCAGATTTTTATAATTTTCGAATGGAGGACCTATATTGATTAAATTTAAACATGACTCACCTCAAGCATTAAATCTTTATTCAACGATCATTACTCCATTCATAGTTCTTCTATGTCCGGACCCAATAAATACATAAGGGTATTCCCCTAGCTCATATCGAACTGTAAATGTTAAAGTCGTTTTCTTCCGGGTTCACTAAACTAGTAGCAGTACCTCCGGAAGCTTAGGAACATATTCCTGCTCTGCTTCATTGGGATTTCTGGCTAATTCATCAGCAGCTGCTCCTATTTTTTCAAAGCTTCCAGGTTTTGAGATTATCAAATTATACTGTACAAAATCTGGGTTTTCAAAAACAATAGTGACAATTTGACCTACCTTTACTCTAAAAGGTTCTTTTGAGAACTTCATCTCATTCTCAACAACCTTCATAACAATATTTACAGCTTATGCATCAAGATTAGTTTTGGGTGCGGCAGTGCTTTTTAACAGGTGTTTTATCCACATCAGCTTCAACTGAGGTCTCGAATCACAAACTAAAACGATTTCGCAACTCATGTAATTTAAAGTCGCTAACTTGAACTCTCAAATCAATTTATTCATAAATTGTCTTAATATTTTTATCAATTTGCGCAATTACGCTGAATAAAATCTTGATAAAAACCCAACCAGTAGTTTTTTCAGCTCTCTCACTTAGTTCCAGGGATACATAACAATCCCAAAAATAAGTTAATAGCATCTTGTTAATTTATTCAAAACCGACTATTTTTTATTCGAAAAAGAGTTTTTTTAAGAAAAAATCGGTAATAATTTTCTCGCACCTATTTTTTCGTTATTACATGTGATTATGTAAGGTGAATAAAAAAAGGAATTATAAGAATGGGCACAGTCCCTATTGATGGCTCTATTACTTTGATGATGGGAAAGGATACATAACTGAAAGATCGGAAAAAATAAAATTGAAGGTGGTTACTTGATCCTAGGCCAGGTTAAAGCAAAAAAGTTTTAGTCCAGAAATCTTTGCCAATGGTGATACAAGAAAACAGTTATTAGCTCGTAGCCGTTACCTGCTCTATAAAGCACCTTCGAATTGGACAGATTAACAGTAGTAGCAGTTTAAAATCTATTAGGATCAATGGTAAATGATAGCAATTAATACCAATTATTAATTTATTTATGAATAAGGAGTTATTCTGGATCATTCTCAAAAGTTGTGTGTGAATTGAAATATTATTTTGATTTTTGTTTTCTAAACAGGAAGCATTGGACCCATATATAGACCTACTCAAGATTTTATTACCAGAATTATTAATTACCCATTT
>Ga0307486_1000299_pt1 | contig 48168 bp, 48 predicted proteins | sample CBIW02metaG_FD_203663 | JGI IMG/M metagenome (GOLD analysis project Ga0307486, IMG submission 203663) | Sea-ice brine microbial communities from Beaufort Sea near Barrow, Alaska, United States - CBIW 0.2 | ecosystem: Environmental > Aquatic > Marine > Coastal | place: USA: Alaska | collected... | reverse complement strand
ACGCACGACCCTGAATGTCCACTACCCGCTCCAGTCATGCCTCCCATGGCATAACACAGGCCCGAAAACACCTACCGACCAGGGAGAACACACCCTCAGCAGACACACTTATCCGCTGCTAACCCGCAAGTCCTCCGGGCCCATGCCAGCCTCGGCCTGAGAGACCCAGCCTGCGACTGTGTCCTTGAACGGTTTTCCGGCATCTACGCGATTCTTCGCCGACACAAAGGCCCGCGCGCCATCGTCCAAACTCAGGACGATATCGTCGGTCGGGTCTGGGGTCTCGAAGTCCAACCTCGTAACAACCTGCGAGTCGTCTAATTTCGCGACCGGTTGCCCGACGAGAGCATGCGCAGCGAAGAAGTCAGCAGCGTTGCGTCGAAAGACGCTCCCCGCCTCGTTTGCCTGCCCTGCACTACTCATGGGCTGAGCCTATTGGTCGGAGTCGGGCTAGAACTGTCGCCGGGGCCGACGGGCCGCCGCGGGCACGTCCTGAAATCCAGTCGAAAGTCCGGTATGCCGGCTCCTTGGCGCCTCAGCCTGGGCGCTATGACGGTCACCCGGGGCGTGGATCTCGGGAGTGTGATCGCGGTCCCACGGCACGGCCGTGATTTGCTGAGGCTTGTGCGCGTACTGCCGCGTCGGGGCGTTGCGAAGCCTGCTGCGTGGCTGCTCGGTGGCGCTGAGCATGCGCCGCCGATGGGGAATATGGATGCTGGCGGGGTGCGGACCTTCCTTGGGCACCGGGGCAGAGCCCCAGGGGTGCACCACGGGGAGCTTGAGCAGGCTGCTACCGCTGGTGGCGTTGTGGAGGCGTGTCTGCCCTGGCTTGGCCACCGTCTGCCGCCAGCGCTGCGTCGCCCTGGTCAGCGTTGTGAGCTGTCGCAGATGGGCAACCCTGCGTGAGTGGCCCTGCCCAAGCCACAGTGCGACAAGAAGTCGCTTCCGAGGGGATCAAGCCTGACCGCCGTGAGGGAGCGACTTCTTGGCGCGCGCCCAAGGCGACCTGGCAGCGATACCCAACCCAAGCATCGGCCGCATGCTGGGGCGACAACCTCCGCAGAGGCGACCGCCCTCAGCGACTCCCGTAGTACGCGATCTTCTCGTCCAACACTTTGATGGCAGCAGCCAGCGCACCCGACTGCCTCACCAGTTCGTCCCGCCGCCCGGTCACGAACTCCACGCGCTCGCCAGCCTCACCATCGGCGCGCAGCAGAGAAGTAAACCGGCGCAGGTCCGCGATGCCCAGCCCCGCATCCCGCAGGCACGTCACCACGCCAATCCACGACACGTCGTTGTCGGCGTAGCGTCGGTGGCCGGACGCGTCGCGATCGATGGGCCCCACCAGGCCCTCGCGCTCGTAGTACCGCAGCGTGTCCTCGGTCAGCCCGGTGGCGGTCGCCGCCTCGCCGATGCTGATTCCCCGTGCCACCGTCATGACACCGAGTTCAGCACGGCCAGGTCGTCGGCGTCCAGGCGCACGTCGCGGGCGGCCGTAATCTCGTCGAGTTGCGCCACGGACGAGACCCCCACGATGGGCGTCACCGCGGGCGAGCCGCCCATCAGCCACGCGAGCACCACCTGGTTGCGCGTGGCGCCCAGGGACGTCGCGACCCGGTCCAGCGCCGCCAGCCGACGCTCGTTGTCGGCGTGCAGCAAACACCTTGGAGTGCGCTCCAGGTCAAGCGCACCCCCAAGGTGACCTAGCAGCGGAGCCCCATCCCGGCATCGGCTCAAATTCCAAATGGTCAATATCCTGGTCATTAGCGATAGATAGGCATAGTATGGCGACCATAAGGAGGCGCCCGTGAGCGGCTACAAGATCGATCGCGAGATCACCGAGTGGGGTGAGCACATGCGCGGCTGGCGCATGGTGCTGAACCTGACTGCGCAGCAGGTCGCCGAGCGCGCGGATATCTCGCGCACCACGTTGCGCAAGATCGAGTCGGGCGACCCGAGCGTGAGCTTTGCGAACGTCGCGCAGGTGCTCCGCGCTCTGGGCGCGCTCGACAGAGTGGTCGACGCCCTCGATCCACTGGGTAGCGACATCGGGCGATTGCGAGCGGGCAACCTCACCAAGAAGCGTGCGCGATGACGACGCTCGAGGTGTGGACAGAGCAGGACGGCCGCGCGCGCATTGTGGGCCAGGCGCACTTCACGCGCACCCGCGGCCAGGTCTCGACAACCTTCATCTACGACGCTGGGTACCTGGCCGACGGTGGTATCAACATCGACCCCGGCCTGCAATTGACCAGTGGCTCCCAACACCAGTCGGGGCTGATGCGCGCCTTCGCCGATAGTGCTCCGGACAGGTGGGGCCGCAACCTCATCGAGAAGGCAGAACGCGCCCGCACCCGTGAGGAGGGCCGCACGCCGCGCAGCCTCGACGACGTGGACTTCCTGCTGGGCGTGAGCGACGACACCCGCCAGGGCGCACTGCGGTTCCGTCTGCCAGGACAGGACGCGTACCTGGGCCAGCCGTCGACCGTTCCCAAGCTCATCTCGCTGCCTGCCTTGCTGCGTGCCAGCGACGAGCTTGCCTCCGACGCGGATCCCGCGAACGCGATCAAGCAGCTGCTTGACACCGGAACCACCGGCCTGGGAGGCGCTCGCCCCAAGGCGTCCGTCCAACTCGAGAACGGTGCACTGGCGATCGCGAAGTTCCCTCACGCGTCCGATCAGTGGGACGTCATGGCCTGGGAGGCCACCGCGCTGGACCTGCTCGAGAGTGCAGGCATTCGCACGCCCGAGCGTCGGCTGGTCAAGGTCAGTGACCGCAGCGTGCTGGTGGTGCGCAGGTTCGACAGGACCGCCACCGGCGCGCGCGTGGGCTACATCAGCGCGATGACGGCGACAGGCACCAACGACGGGGAGGGCCGCGACTACGCCGACATCATTGAGGCGATACGCGACATCTCCGTGTCCAGCCACGCCGACCGTCGTGAGCTCTACAACAGAGTGATCGCCTCGGTGGCGTTGGGCAACACGGACGACCACCTGCGCAACCACGGCTTCCTGGCCGACGGCGGGCTCTGGACGCTCAGCTCCGCCTTTGACGTCAACCCCAACCCCGACCTCTCGAAGCCGCGTGCCACGTCGATCGCCGGGGCTGACACGCACTCGGACGAAGTGGAAGGGCTGCTGGCTCTCGCGGCCGATGCTGACATCGGCGCCGACGAGGCCCACGACCGCATCGCCCACGTTGCCGCTTCGCTCGCCGGATGGCGAGACTACGCCCGCCGCCACGGCCTCGCCGAGCGCGAGCTCACGATGATGGCCGACGCGATCGAACCGCGGCTGGAGGCTGTGACTCGGGCAGGCAAGTCGCGCCGGGACTGAGGCTGACGAGACTCACGTCGAGAAGCCTGTCAGAGCCTCCCGGCACTCCCAAGGCGAACCGACGGCGAAACAGCACCCAAGCATCGGCCGGGCAGAGCCCCACCAAGCGCGGGCAGCCAGTCGCGGACGTGTGGCTCCGACCCGCCGGGTTCTGTTTCGTCGGCATCGTCTTCCGAGGCGTCTCGCTGGTCTCCGTGTAAGAAGAAACTGGCCCTTTCCACGGCCTGGATGCTTCCGGTAAAGAGCCCCTCATCGCTGGCGTGTTCCGGCGGAGGGGTGCGCTTGCTCCGCGGCTTGGGCCGCTCCGCAGCGGTCGCGGCTACGGGCTCGCTGAGCAATATGCGCTGGGCGGGTGCGGCGTCGGGCATCTCGTTCTGTATTCACAGCAGCTCGGTGCCCTGCCGCGTCCAGTTTTGGTACGGGGTGGTGGTGAAGTAGGTGCAGGGCAGCACCAGGCGGCGGTCGTCCCACAGGTGGAGCACCACGTAGCTCAGGGTGATCTCCTCGACCCTGCCCCATTCGCCCTCAGCGACGATGACATCGTCAACGCGCAGTGCGTTGCTGAACACTAGCTGGATACCAGCGAACATGTTGGCCAGCACCGATTGCGCGGCGAGGCCAGCGACCACCGAGATGATGCCCGCCGATGCCAGGATGCTCGCTCCCACGGCGCGCACCGCATCGAATGTGAACAGCGAGGCGCCGATCGCGATCACCACGATGAGGGCGATCACCAGGTGGCGCATGATGAGGGTCTGGGTGCGCAGGCGACGCGCGACGATGGTGAACAGGGTTGACGCCGTGGGCCACCAGCTCTCTGCTCTAAGCGACGGGCTACTGGGCCAGCCTCTAGGGTGGTCTATATGACAACTTCGACAATCACACTGAATGACGGCACCACCATCCCCCAACTCGGCTTCGGAACGTTTCAGATCGCTCCCGAGGATGCGGTCGAGACCGTGAGCACCGCACTTGACGTGGGCTTCCGTCACATCGACACGGCGCAGGGCTACCGCAACGAGGCGGAGGTGGGCGAGGCGATTGCGAACTCCGGACTCGCGCGCGAAGACGTTTACGTCACCAGCAAGCTGACCAACAGCATGCACGCTCGCGACGATGTGTTGCGCTCGTTCGACGAGACGCTCACCAAGTTGCGCCTGGACAAGATTGACTTGTTCCTCATTCACTGGCCCCTGCCCACGCGCTACGACGGCGACTTTGTGTCGACCTGGAAGGCGATGCTCGAGCTGGTCGAGGACGGCCGCCTGACCTCCGCAGGGGTGTCCAACTTTGAGCCGGGGCACCTGACAAAGATCATCGACGCGACTGGCGTCACGCCCGTGGTCAACCAGATCGAGTCGCATCCTTACTTCCACAACGACGATGCCCGACGCGCGTCCCGCGAGCAGGCCATCGCGGTCGAGGCGTGGGGCCCGCTGGCAAAGGGGGAGGCACTGAAGGACGCGGTGGTGGGGGATATTGCCGCCGAGGTCAGCCGCGCGGCGTCGCAAGTGGTGTTGCGCTGGCACGTTCAGCGCGGCAACATCATCTTCCCCAAGTCGATGCATCGCGAGCGGATGATCGAGAACATGCAGATCTTTGACTTTGAACTCACGGACGAGCAGATCGCGCGTATTGACGCGCTCGACAAGGGCGAGGTCGGCCGGCAGGGGCCGAACCCGAACACCTTCGACAGGGTCTGAGTTGACCGGTACGACGAGAGGGGCCGGGCGCACCAAGCGCCCGGCCCCGATCCGTAGGTTTTAAGTGACTACTTGCGGTTTGCCTTGTAGTACGCGATGAGCGCCTGGGTCGAGGCGTCCTGACCGGCCAGTGCAGCATCGTCGCCCTCGATGGCAGGTGCGATCTGTAGTGCGAGCTGCTTGCCGAGCTCCACGCCCCACTGGTCAAAGCTGTTGATGCCCCAGATGACGCCCTGTGTGAACGTGATGTGCTCGTACAGCCCGATGAGTTGACCGAGCACCTGCGGGGTGAGCGAGGGGGCGAAGATCGACGTGGTGGGCTTGTTGCCTGCGAATGTGCGGGCCGCGACCAGCGCGCCCGTCGTGCCCTCAGCCTCTACCTCTTCTGCGGTCTTACCGAAGGCGAGCGCCTTGGTCTGAGCCAGGAAGTTCGCCAGGAACAGTGCGTGCACGTCCTGGCTGCCGTCTTCCAGCGCGTAGGCGGGGTTGACCCCACGGCGATGAAGTCCGCGGGGATCAGAGGAGTTCCATGGTTGAGTCGGGGGAGTGCACCCCAGGCGGATGCAAAAGATGCGTCACGGCGCATGCCGTGCCGCACAGCCGGGAAACCCCGCCCGAGCATCGTTCGGTGACCTCATCCCCCTGAGGCGACGGCCGTCAGTCGCGGCTGCCGGCTCGCTGAGCAGGATGCGCTGAGCGGGTGCGGCATCGGGCCTCTCGTTCTGGATCCACAGCAGTATCGCCTCGCGCCGTAGCAACGTAAGTCCCACAGGGTGGGCGCCTCGTGCGCGGTCAGCAGGACGCGCACGCTCACGGAGCCCCCGGTGGCGTCCGTGCCCTGCCGCGCCCAGTTTTGGTATGGGCGGGTGAAGTAGGTGCAGGGCAACACCAGGCGGCGGTTGTTCCACAGGTGGAGCACCACGTAGCTCAGGGTGATCTCTTCGACCTTGCCCCATTCGCCCTCGGCCACGATCACATCGTCCACGCGCAGTGCGTTGCTGAAAACGAGCTGGATACGGCGAACATGTTGCTTAGCACGGACTGTGCGGCGAGGCCTGCGACCACAGAGATGATGCCCGCGGATGCGAGGATGCTCGCGTCTATGGCACGCACGGCATCGAACGTGAACAGCGAGGCGCCGATCGCGATCGCGACAATGAAGGCGATCACCAGGCGGCGCATGATGAGGGTCTGGGTGCGCAGGCGACGCGCGACGATGGTGTGGGGGACGTCCAAGCGGAGCGGCCCAACGTGACGTCGGCGACGTAGTCCACCAGGGCGACGAGGAACCACGCGACGGTCGCGATGGTGGCAATGGTGACCACGTGTGATGCTATCGGCCACCAACTCTCTGCCCTGAGCGTAGGTGCCGCCCCAAACCACAGCCCGGCCAAGAGCAGCAGCGTCCAGAACGGGCGTCGTGTGGCCGACACGAGGAACCGCGCTCAGGCACGGCGGCACGACGCTACGCGCAGGACGATGTGGACAACGAGCGCGAACGCGGCGGCGATTCCAACGCCAATCCCGAGCGCGGTTGCGAAGTCTAGTCAGTCGTCAATCATGGTGCTCCTCGGCGGTGGGTGCTACTCACGACTCTAGGTACCCTCGTTGCTGGAACCAAAACGGGGGAGGCGGACCCGCAAGCCCGCCTCCCCCCATCCGTTCAAGACGTCTAGCTGAGGTTGAACAGCGGCCCCGTGATGGTCAGGCCGAGGCCAGCGTTCCCGATCGCGAACAACAGGAAGATCGCGAGCGTGCCGCCCATGAGGCCAACGTTCTTGTTGAAGGAGATCTGCTCGGTCTGCTTAGCCTGAGCGTCGCTCTCCTTCCAGTGCGCGTGCATAAAGAAGCTGACCGGGAGGAGGGTCACGAAGATCAGCAGCGCACCGAGGTCGCCGTAGATGCCCAGCATGATCATGAGCGCGCCCAGGCCCATGATGACGCCCGAGAAGATGACGCCGAACTTGCCACCGGGCGCGCCCTTGAACTTGGCGTAACCGGCCATGGCGTCGGCTTGGGTGACGTGCCCGATGGCACTGAGCAGGAAGATTAGTGCGAAGAGGATGCGGGCGATAAGGAAGACGGCGTTCATGAAAATCCTTTGAAAAGTTGATGAGTCAACTAAATGTAGTGGCATTTAGATGACGCGTCAACCAATGGTTCCGTCGCGGGCGGGCGAGAGGCGTGCCAGGCGTTGTAGTCCTCCTGTTGCCGGCCGTAGGCGAGGCGTTCCGTTTGCGACTACGGGCTGGTGCTTGACACGACGGCGGGTGTGCCCGACTCGGTGACGCTCGAGACGGAGAAGGTCGTCCAGGCCAAGCTACCGACCACCAATGCCGCAGTGACTAGCAGCGTGACGATGGAAACCGCGATGGTCGCGCGCAGCAACCCGCGGCGTGGGGCGTCGGCCCGCAGTAGCACGACGGCGGCCACGATGCATCCGATCGCCAGGAGCGCGCCGAAGAACGGGAGCACGAGCGACACGATGGCCGTCGCCAGGAGCGCGGGTGCTATCCAGCTGCCCCGCGGCTTCTCTTTGGTAGCAGGCGCCGACGCTGGGGCTGCCGACGCTGGGGTCGCGGCATCGGCGATTTTCTCGACGGAGCCCAACTCGTCCAACACGGCGCGCACCTGTTCGGTCGTGGGCTCGGCGTCGCCGCCCAGGGCGTCTGTGAGGTGCTCGGTCACGGCGGTGACGGTGTCTTGGCGTTCCTGGGGATCGGCTGATGCCAGCGCCCGGTCGAGGTCTGCTAGATAGGCCACCACCAAGGGGTGGGAGAGTCCGGTCTGCGGTGCCTGGTTCATCGTGTCTCCTCCAAGATGGCAGTGACGTCCGCGCTAAACGGGCGCCACGTGTCGGCGAATGTGGCCAGGGCCTGGGTGCCGTGGTCGGTGAGCTGGTAGTAGCGGCGAGGTGGGCCAGATGTGGACTCCTGCCAGGTGCTTTCCACGAGCCCTTGCTTGCGCAGTCGCGACAGCAACGGGTATAAGGTGCCCTCGCTCGTGAGCAGGCGCGCGGTGGTCAACTGCGTGGCTAGCTCGAGGCCATACGCGGGCCGCTGACGTAGGCATGCAAGCACGCAGTACTCGAGCACACCCTTGCGCAACTGGGTGAGTAAGGCGTCGTCGGGGCTGTCCATGGCTTGAGAGTATCAGGTATTGTGCACTGCATGGTAGTGATTACTGATAGGAACCTGAGTGGCGCGTAATTTCACGCGATGGCCTATCGTAAGGACCATGTTCCAACAGTTGCATTAGTGGCCGGACGCGCCACGAGCGCGCTCAGGTACCGGCTCACCTCAGATGCATGTATTCGTATGCGTCGCTTCTGTATGGAGACTTCCCATGGTGTCTATTCGACACAGCGCCTACGCGCACGTCCTCGCCCGCCCGGGTGTGCGACGCACATTCTTGTTGTCACTGGCGGGGCGCTCCGCCTACGCCCTCGTCTTTTTGCCCCTGTTTTATGCCGCACAACAGGCGGCATCCTCGATCGCGTTTGCTGGTCTGGTCGTGGCAGCCTATGGCGCAGGGGCCAGTTTTTTGGCGCCGGCCCGTGCGTGGTGCATCGACCGGCTAGGTGCGCGCCGAGTGCTAAGCGTCTTGATCGTGACCTTCGGGTCTACTCTCGCGTCCATTGCCTTCCTCAGCCTCGCTTCCGGGCCTGCGTGGATCTTCTTCGCGCTCGCGGCGTTGGCAGGCATCGTCGCCCCGCCGCTTGGGCCGACGATGCGCGTGGCATGGGCGTCGCTTCTGCCTGAGGATGAGACCCTCAAGAAAGGGCTAAGCCTTGATTCAGCAGTGGAGGAATTGCTGTACCTCGCGGGACCGGCACTTGCAGGGCTCGCACTCACTTTGCTCGCGCCGGGACATGCACTGCTGATTCCAGCGGGACTTGTTGTCGCGGGTGGGCTCACGTTTGCGGCATCGGGCCCCGTCGCGTCGATGCCCGCTGGAGTCGCGCCTCGTCATCCCGACGGCAAGAAGTTACGACCTCTCGTCCTGCATTTGCGTTTTGTTGCGATCCTGATTCCCGCGCTTGTCGCCGGAGGAGTCGCTGGAATGGTGAGCGTCACGATCCCGGCGGCCGTTGCGGATCAGGGGGGTGCAGGCATAGCCGGTATCGCTCTTGGTCTGTTCGCGGCGGGAAGCGTGGTGGGTGGCCTGCTCTACGGGGTGCTGAAGGTCCCAGGAACGCCAGCTGCTCAAATGCTTGGGATGTGCACCGCTCTCGTTGCCGCTTCATCCATGATCGCGCTCACGGATAGCGGAGTGTGGCTGAGCACGATCCTCTTCCTGGCGGGAATGTTCTTTTCGCCCGTGATGATCGTGGCGTATCTGGCGGCGCATACCGCGGCAAAGGGCCGCCAACAGAATTCGGCGACGACATGGGTCAACACCAGTCACAACCTCGGGTCGACTCTCATCATCGCGGCCACGGGGGTGCTCATTCAGCAGACGTCCGTGCCAGTGAGCACGGCCTTCATCGGAGTCGCGTCGCTCGCGTTGCTTGCCGCGGGCGCGGCGATGGGCTCGCGCAGTGAAGCGGTGATGTAAACGTAGGCCGTCCCTGCTCCGTCGCATCTAATTAGTAGCGCACGAGGGGTCGGCAGCGTGGCCGGCGGTGGTGCCCGCCATGTAGGTGGCGGGGAACGGCACGTCGAGGCTGTGCGTCAGGCCCAAGGTTGTGACGTTCACTTGCGCGGAGTTGTTGCCCGTCGCGCTTCCCGCCGTCATCGGGACGCATCGGTCGCTCACGTGCAGGAGTACCACCACGTAGCCGCCCGACGGAACTTCTAGGTGGGGCACCGGCGTGACGTCCTCCGGGCGGATATCCCCGCCTTGCTCAGGGGAGTCTCCCTGGGCGACCTGCACATGGACCACATCGCCCACCGGCGCGGGCGACACCGTGACGGTGTACGGGTGCGTGTTGCGGAGCAGCACGCTGGCCCACGCCCCTGACTCCTGGTCCCAGGCCGTCCAGGTCTTTTCTTGATCATCGTCGCCGGCTCCGGCTACCGCTGGCGTCTCTACCAAATCGGGGCTCTGCCAGGTCAGCCCGGTCGGGGTGAGGGACGGGGTGAGGCCCGCGAGTAGCCAGGCCGCGAGCGCCGCGCAGGTGACGATGGTGACGCACCAGAGCGCGATCAAACGCGCCCGACTGGGTCGAGCTTTCGCGGGTGCATTCCCGCTGGTAGGCAGCACGGTGTGAGGAGGGCCTGACTCAGGGGCGGCACGCTGCACGGTCATGTTCGCATCGTACTGAGGCGAGGACCGTGGCGGCGTGATGAACGTCAGGACCGAGCGAACCTCAACAGGTCGACTAAATCCTCCGGATTGCGGTCCGCGCGGCGCAGTGCGGCTAGGTACTCGGCGCGGTCCGGCCCAGCACCGTTCAGGTTCGCACCGCCCCAGGTGAACGGCGGGATGCCGATGCTCCGAGCGAGTAGGTCGGCGAACAGGCGGGCGTGGCGACCGTTTCCGTTGGGGAATGGGTGGATCGAGACCATCTGGTGATGCACGCGAACGCAGTCCACCTCCGGGGTGATCCACGTAGCGTCGGGTGCGACCCAATAGCGCGCGTTGTCGACGAGGTCGCGAACTGCGACTGGGATCCGCGCAGGATCCACGCCGATGTTGCGTTCGGACATCCGGTAGGTCCCTGCCCAGCGCCACACCGTGCCGTACATCTGTCGATGAAGCTGACGCACGAACGGCTCGCTCAGGATGCTGTTCACGGTGCGGGCCGCGGGTGAGCGGGAGGCCCACCTGCGGGCCGACGCGATGCCGGCTTGCTCGACCAGGTTCAAATCCGCCCGTGTGGCGACGAAGGTGGGGATGAGGCCCGCGGCCTCGTCGTCGCCGATGGGTGTTGCGCCGTCGGGCAGGGGGTCGGTCACGGCTCAGTGGCCACTTACTGTTCGGTGCGCCACAGGCCGCGCGAGTCGATCAATTCCGCAATGCGATTCTCAACCAGGCTCTGCGTGGTCTGGGCGTCGACCGACTGGCCCTCGAGCGCCATGGTGGTAGCCACGGGCGCCAGTTCGGCGCGAGCCACGGCATTGGCCTGGAGGTGCACTTGCTGTTCCAGGGGCACCCTCGGCACGAGGGCGTAGACCACGTCGCACCCGACGGCGTCGGCGGCGCGGCTTAAGGTGTCCAGGCCGATGGTGCCGGCGCGTTCGCTGGCCTCGAGCTTGCTGATCGCCATGCTGGTGACGCCTAGGCGCGCGGCCATGTCGCGGGTGGACATGCCCAGGGCGTCACGCACCGCGCGGAGCCAGCCCGCCTGCGGGCGCGCGAAAACTTCCGAGGACACCGTCTGCAGAAGAGCGGTGCGCTGGTCGATTTGGCGGCGGGCAATGCGTTTCATTTGCATACCTAGAGGTTACCACTCGCGCTACGTTTTGCATACCTAGCGGTATGAGATTATTTCCTAATCGCATAATTGAAGGTATGCAAATATGTCAAACTTTGAATCTATACCCAAAGCCTCTTCGTCACGATGCTCCTCTCGCTCACGACGGTTGCGGCGGTATTGCCCAGTAGTTGTGACGCGCGAGCACGGGATGGCAGGCAACCGCGGTGTGCTCTAATAAGTTCGCCAGAGTGACTCGTGGCGGCCCGATGTGGGATTGGCGAAGACTATTGCGGCCGCCTGCAACCCTACGTGAGAGGAAGACAGCGATGACAAAAGTTCTTTCGGTACTCAGCATCGTTCTTGGCGCCGTGGGCGCAGGAGTGGCGATAACATACGGCTACATCCTGGGTGTGGTCGCCGATCGCCCTGAGTCTGACGGCGCCTTCCAGGGCGTCGAGCTGGAGACGCTGACCCTGACCGCGATCCTCGGCGTACTGGCCGGCGTGGCCCTCATGGTGATCGGCCTGGTGTCTTTGCTGATTGTTCGCAACAAGCGGCCCAGCTAATTCAGGGCGGTCTACCTGCATCGATGTCGTAGCACGGCGAAAAGGGGCCGGGCGCCACCAGCGCCCAGCCCCAATCCGTAGTTTCTAAGTGACTACGTGCGGTTCGCCTTGTAGTACGCGATGAGCGCCTGGGTTGAGGCGTCCTGACCGGCCAGCGCAGCATCGTCGCCCTCGATGGCAGGTGCGATCTGCAGTGCGAGCTGCTTACCGAGTTCCACGCCCCACTGGTCAAAGCTGTTGATGCCCCAGATGACGCCCTGTGTGAACGTGATGTGCTCGTACAGCCCGATGAGCTGACCGAGCACCTGCGGGGTCAGCGCGGGGGCAAAGATCGACGTGGTGGGCTTGTTGCCCGTGAACGTGCGCGCGGCCACCAAGGCGCCGGTCGTGCCCTCAGCTTCAACCTCTTCTGCGGTCTTACCGAAGGCCAGTGCCTTGGTTTGAGCCAGGAAGTTCGCCAGGAACAGCGCGTGCACATCCTGGCCTCCGTCTTCCAGCGGGTAGGCCGGGTTGGCCAGCGCGATGAAGTCCGCTGGAATCAGGTGGGTTCCCTGGTGGATGAGCTGGTAGAACGCGTGCTGACCGTTGGTGCCAGGCTCTCCCCAGAACACCTCGCCGGTGTCGGTGGTGACGGGCGTGCCGTCCCAGCGCACGGACTTGCCGTTGGACTCCATGGTGAGCTGCTGCAGGTACGCGGGGAAGCGGTTGAGCTGCTGCGCATAGGGCAATACGGCGTGCGACTGCGAGCCCAGGAAGTTTCCGTACCAAACATTGAGCAGCCCCATGAGGACCGGAACGTTCTTCTCTAGGGGCGTGGTGCGCACGTGCTCGTCTACGGTGTGGAACCCGGCGAGTAGGTCTCCGAACACGTCCGGGCCCAGCGAGATTGCCAGCGACAGGCCGATGGCGGAATTGACGGAGTAGCGACCGCCCACCCAGTCCCAGAAGCCGAACGCGTTGTCGGTGTTGATGCCAAATGCCGCGACCCGGTCCAGCGCCGTCGACACGGCCACAAAGTGGTGCGCGACGGCGTCGGCCTCGGAGGCCTCGTCGCCAGCGATGGCGCCCACCGCGGACAGCGACTCCCACAGCCAGTCACGCGCCAGGCGCGCGTTGGTGAGCGTCTCGAGCGTGGTGAAGGTCTTGGACGCGACGATGAACAGCGTCGTCTCCGGGTCCAGGTCCGCAGTCTTCTGCGCGATATCCGTGGGGTCGATATTGGACACGAAGCGTGCCTCGATACCCGCGGTCGCGTACGGCTTGAGTGCCTCGTAAATCATCACGGGGCCCAGATCGGAGCCGCCGATGCCGATGTTGACGACGTGTGTCACGGTCTTGCCGGTGACACCCTTCCATTCGCCGGTACGCACGCGCTCCGCGAAGGCGGCGACCTTGCCCAGGACTTCCTGAACGTCGGCGTCGATGTCCTGGCCGTCAACGACCAAGTGGGGCTCAGCATCGGCCGGGCGGCGTAGTGCGGTGTGCAGCACGGCGCGATCCTCGGTGGTGTTGATGTGCTCGCCGGCGAGCATCGCCGCGTAGCGGTCGGCCACGCCGGTCTGCTCGGCAAGCTTGACGAGGCTGGCGAGGATCTCGTCGGTGACGAGGTTCTTGGACAGGTCAACGTGGAGGTCGCCCAAGGGCAAGCTCATGCGCTCCACGCGACCGGCGTCGGCGGCAAACCAGCCACGCAGGTCGGGGGAGAAAGACGAGTGGTGGGCGGTCAGTTCAGCCCAGGCGGAGGTGGACGTGGCGTCGATGGGTGCAGTCATAGGAACCACGCTAGTGGTTTAAGTCGGACCTATGCGCGGGACCTTGAGCCCGGAAGCCGGACAAGCGTGCGCCAGTCAGTCGTCTCGGGTGGAGTCCGGGGCAGTGGCGGGGCGAGGCGCGAGCGTCTGAATCAAGATCGTGGCGGTGATCAGTCCCGCTGCAAGAGGCAGAGCGAAGTTCTGCATCATCGCAAGCACGAACGTAAAGATCCAGACCGCTGGCTCGGCGTTAGCACCGACAACTCGGATGAACTCGAACAGCAGGTTCGAACCGTACGAATACAGCAGGCCGCCTAGAACGACGAGCACAATTGCCCAGGTCAGGCACCGCTTTGCGACTGGATGCATCGGGTCTCCCTTGTTGTGCGTTTCCTCCAACTTAACAAAGAATGCGCCCGCGGCTGTGCGAGGCGGCGCTAGAGCCAATCAGCCACAGAGTTGTCGCACACCGTTGACGTGCCGTCGCCAGTCTAGAGAGCAGGTATTACACCGGCGTTTCGCGGGCGTGCTCACCGCTGGAAGCGCCAACAACGACGTTCGCCCCACACAGCATGACGCCGATGCGGGAGCCGGGTTCGGGCACCCATCGCCCAGTCATTAAGGCAGCAAACGGGGCAGCGACGCCGGGTTCGACGAGGACCCTCAATAGCCGCCACAGGCGAGCCTGCGCCTCAGTGACGTCGGCATCGGTCACCACCACCGATTCGGTACCAGATTCGTTGAGTGCCCTCCACGGGACTTCGCCGATGCGGCGCGCGCCAAGGTGATCGGCCGCGACCCCGGAGATCGGTACGTCTACTGGGTGGCCGGCCTCGACGGCCGCCGCGAACGATGCGGTTCCGACCGTCTCGCAACCCACGATGCGCATCGAATCTCCACACCACGCCGCAGCGCCACCCGCAAGCCCACCGCCGCCCACGGCCAGCAACATCGCGTCCAACTCGCCGCCATTGGCTCGCGCGTCAAGATCGAACTCGCGCCCGCAGGTACCTGCGCCTGCCATCACGACCGGGTCGTCAAAGGCCTCGATAGAGGTTGCGCTATGGTCCGCGAGGTAGGTGCTGGCTGCGTCTTTCGCGTCGCCGTACGTCTCCCCGATGCTGTGCACGTGAGCGCCCAGGTTGACCAAGCGCTCGACCTTCGACGGGTTGGCGGTGGTGGGGACAAAAATATGAGCCTCATGCCCAAACTCGCGAGCGGCATACGCTACTGCGGCCCCGTGGTTGCCGCCCGATGCGGCGATGACCCCGGCATCGGAAATTGGTTGTGTGGCGACGTAGTGGCAAGCGCCTCTGGCCTTGAACGCGCCCGTCACCTGCAGGAACTCAAGCTTGAACACCAGGGTCGCGTCAACCCCGATTGTTGAGCCGGGAACCTCGATGAGCGGCGTGTGCCGCACGTGCGGTGCGATGGCGGCCGCGGCGCGATCGATGTCGTCCGGGGTTACCTTAGGCGTGTCAGTCACGCCTCCATTGTCCCCCTGGGTCAACCGCCGGTCGAACTGAAGTGCATCCAGTCGTCGTGCGTCGCCCAGTTACCGCCCCAGCCCCAGCCGATCGCTTCGAAGGCGTCGTACACCACGCCCGGGTCGCCGATCATGCCCGGACGTGCGTTGTCGCGGTCCAGGTAGGCCTCGGCGAGCTCGGGGAACAGTGCGTCGCCGCGAAGGTAGGGATTGTGGAATGGGTTGATGTCGATCGCGATGCCCTTGGAGTGCTCTGACCACACGGTCGACGTTCCCACGATCGTCCTGCACGTGAACCCGCTCGTGACGTTTTGATCTCCGGTGGCGGGAGAGTCGCGGTCGGACAAGGAGATGACGCGCATCTCCTCGATGGGGAATCGTGCGGCGTAAATTTTCTCAAACACGCTCACGACGTCTGCTGCGACGTCGCTATGGATGAGCATCTCACCTTGGTGAACCTGCTGGTCAAAGCCCCAGTAGGGCATCGTGATGTAGCTGAGGTCCTCAAGGGCGACCGGGCAGTTCGATGCCCAGGTGGAGCGCTTAGCAACGTCCGCCCGAACGGGGCCAGTATTGGTCACCCATTCTTCGGTTGACGGGTCCGGGAGGAAGGCCCGCGGTTCCAGTTGGCGGTCGCGCAGGGCCTCGGGGGTGGCGGCGCGCTTGCCAAGCGCAGTCGCAGAGTCGATGGCGAGTGGGTTTGCGCCCAGCCACAGGGGTCGCGCATACGGGTTGGCGTCCGCCGTGACTGAGGTCTGATCGGGTTCCGGTGAGGGGGTCGCCGTGACCACTACGGGTGCCGGGGTTTCAGTCTGGACGGATGTGACTGCGGGGGAGGGCACGGCGTCTTGCGCCGAGCAGCCCGCCACCAGAGCAAGGCACGCGGCGACGAAGCCAGTGCGCGTGGCCCGCATCAGCGCTGTTGGTTGTGAAGACATGTCCATACCGTAGCGGTTGAGCCGGCGGCGTGCATTGGGCTGTGAGGCGCCACCTACGTCAGTGGCCCGTGGTGGAATAGGGGGGTGAGCGAACCCCAAGATCCACGCGCCCGCCACCGGGACCTAGTGCAGCAGGTCGAGGAGCATCGTGCCCGCTATTACGGCGACGATGCTCCTACTATCGCGGACGCAGATTACGATCAGCTCGAGCGCGAACTGCGTGACCTTGAGGCGCTCCACCCTGAACTGGCCAGCCCCGACAGCCCGACCCAAACCGTGGGAACTGCGCGGGCAGCCACAGGCTTTGCATCAGTTCGCCATCGCGAACGCATGATGAGCCTGGATAACGCCTTCGGTATGGATGAGGTTGAATCGTGGCTTGCGCGCATCGGCCGGGAGGCGGGCGACCAGGAACTGGTTTGTGAGCCAAAAATCGATGGGCTATCCATCTCCCTGACGTATGTCGACGGACGCCTGACGCAGGGGGTGACGCGTGGCGACGGCACCACGGGTGAGGATGTGACAGCGAATGTGCGCACCATCACGACCATCCCGGACACTTTGCGCGGCGATGCCCCGGCGCTGGTGGAAATCCGTGGTGAGGTGTTCTTACCCGTTGCGGCCTTTGAGGCTTTGAATGAGGCGCTAGTGGAGGCGGGCAAGCCGCCATACGCAAACCCTCGCAACACTGCTGCGGGGTCACTGCGCCAGAAGGACTCGACCGTGACGGCCTCGCGCCCACTCGATGTGACCACCTATGCGCTCGGTGCGCTTGACTGGGGTCAGACCTCCGTGGATCCACGGGCCGCCACCCAGTCCGGGATCTACGACGTGCTTGCCGACTGGGGCTTGCCTGTCAGCGCGCACACCAAGGTGCTGCGTGGGGCAAAGAGAATCGAGGCATTCCTCGCTGATTTAGAAGAGCACCGCCACGGCATGACTCACGAAATCGACGGAGCGGTGTTGAAGGTCAACGACCGCTCGGTTCAGGCGGAACTTGGCAGTACTAGTCGCGCGCCGCGCTGGGCGATTGCCTACAAGTTCCCACCGGAGGAGGTCCACACGATCCTGAAGGATATCCGCGTGGACGTCGGGCGCACCGGTCGGGTGACACCCTACGGCGTGATGACGCCCACTTTGGTCGCGGGGTCGACAGTCACCTTCGCGACCCTCCACAACGCGCACGAGGTCGCTCGCAAGGGCGTGCGCATCGGCGACACCGTGGTGTTACGCAAGGCCGGCGACGTCATCCCGGAGATCATCGGTCCCGTCGTCGCCCTGCGCACGGGTTCCGAGCGCGAGTGGACGATGCCGGCCAACTGCCCGTCGTGCGGCACGCCGCTGGCGGAACAAAAGCAAGGCGACAAGGACTTGCGATGCCCCAACGCGCAGTTTTGCTCGGCACAGATCGTTGACCGCATCGCGTTTATCGGTTCGCGCGGGGCATTCGACATTGAGGTGCTGGGGGAGAAGGCGGCTCATGCGCTTGTGGAATCAGGGGTGCTGGTTAACGAGGCGGGACTGTTCTCGCTCACCGAGGACGACTTACGCCGCGTGCCCCTGCTGACCTACGACGCTAATGAGAAGCTCACCAAAAAGCAGACCGAGTCAGGTGAGGTGGGACGTAGGGCCGGCGACGTATCGGCCAACGGAGTCAAGTTGCTCGACAACATCGCCGCCACCAAGGCGCAGCCGTTGTGGCGGGTCATTGTTTCACTGAGCATCCGTCACGTTGGCCCCACCGCCTCGCGTGCGCTCGCGACCGAGTTTGGCTCGATGGAGGCTATTCGCGCTGCGGACGCACAGACGCTCGCGGCGGTCGAGGGCGTCGGCCCCGTGATTGCCGAATCGGTGATCCAGTGGTTCCAGGTGCCGTGGCATGCCGACATTGTCGACTCGTGGGCCTCCGCAGGGGTGCGCATGGTTGACGAGCGCGATGAGTCAGTGGAGCGCACTCTTGAGGGCCTCACTATCGTCGCCACGGGATCGCTCGAGCACTTCACGCGTGACTCCGTGAAGGAGGCGATCATTGAGCGTGGAGGCAAGGCGGCATCGGCCGTGTCCAAGAACACCGACTACGTCGTCGCTGGCGCGGGCGCCGGATCGAAGGCCGCCAAGGCCGAGGCGCTTGGCGTCCCGATCCTCGGCGAGGCGGCCTTTCGGGAACTTTTAGCTCACGGACCGGACGGACTCTAGGCTCACGGAAGTCGTCCACGCGCGACCCCGGTCCGCCTAAGCGCTCGACCCCGTACCGCCTAAGTGCTCGAGCTCGGTCCGCCTAAGCGCTCGACCCCGTACCGTCCCTGACACATTGCGTCAGCGCACCCGGCGTGTCGAAGCGGACTCGCCAGGGTCGTCCAAGGGGAGTGTCAGGGACGGTTCGCCGTCGCGTGGGTTTTCCCCCTAGCTGAGGGTTTCCGCGCGACCTAAGTGTTCGCTTGCATGGCCAATGACTCGGGAACCTGACTTGCCGCGCCGTCGTGAAGGTGGCACGCCACCAACCGTGCAGGTTCGGTGCGCCCAAATGCAGTCTTGGCCAACACCGGATCCTCGACTCGGCACCGATCCATCACAAACGGGCACCGTTCTGCGAAGCGACAACCCTGTGGGAGTTTGGACATGTCCGGCGGCGATCCCGGGATCCCGGTGAGCTCCCGGCGCGGCCCACGCAAGGGCGGGAACGAGTTCAGCAAACCCTTGGTATACGGGTGGCGAGGGAAGCGGTACGCATCCCTCGCATCGGCCGCTTCCACGATTTCTCCGGCGTACATGATGGCGATGCGGTCCGCGACCTCTACCAAGAGCGAGACGTCGTGCGTAATGAAGATGACGGAGAAGCCCATGCGGTCGCGCAAGTCTGTGATCTCTTCCAGGATCTGGCGCTGCATCACCACGTCGAGCGCGGTGGTGGGCTCGTCCATGATGAGTAACTGAGGTTCAAGGGCCAGTGCCATGGCGATCATCACCCGTTGGCGCATGCCACCGGATAGCTGATGGGGGTATGCGTTGAGGCGATCAGCGTTGATGCCCACCATTTCCAGCAGGTATACGGCACGGTCCCTCGCCACCTTCTTGCTGGTCTTGCTCTGGTGCGCGAAAATCGCATCCTGCAACTGACTTCCCACGCGATGTACCGGATTCAGCGAGTTCATCGCGCCCTGGAAGACAATCGCGAAGTCGCGCCAACGGGCGGCACGCAGGTCCGAGTCGTTGAGCTTCAGAATGTCCGTAGTGGTGCCATCGCGATCATGAAACAGGACTTGGCCGCCCTTGATGACGCCCGGAGGAGGCAGCAGGCGAGTGGCGCCATATGCGAGCGTCGACTTGCCGCAGCCCGACTCTCCGGCCAGCCCGAGGACCTCGCCACGGTTGAGCGTCAACGAGACTTCGTCAAGGACTCGTGTGGGATCGTCCCCGAACCCGTACTCGACGGTGAGGTTCTTGATCTCGAGGATGGGGTCGCCGGTATTCATCGCTGCCGCGATGTTCTCCGCTGACCCTCCCACTGGCGTGGCGGTCGTGTTCGACGTGGTGGTGTTTCCGGTGGCGGTCACTTGCTGTCCTCCTTGATGATGACGGCCGATGCGGCGGTGGCTTCGGCTGCTTGCTCGCGTGCGTGCCGCTCAGATTTGGTGCCGAGGTCAACGGGGGTGAATCCAACGCGAGCGCGGACGCCGCGCTTGCGCAGTGCCTTGGCGTACTTACCTGTCGACCGCAGTCGTGGGTTCACGAACTCGTCGATGCCAAAGTTGACGAGTGCGAGCGCCACGCCCAGTGCCGCGATAGCCAGGCCCGCGGGGACGAACCACCACCAAGCACCGCGAATCAGTGCCTGGTTGGACTGAGCCCAATAAAGAATCGTGCCCCAGCTCCAGTCGTTGATGGAGGTGACGCCAATGAACGCGAGTGTCACCTGGGTCAGCACCGCGAAGGTCACGGTGCCCACGAAGCTGGACGCAATAATCGCGGTCAGATTAGGAAGAATCTCCGCGAGGATGATGCGCGGCGTCGATTCACCGTTGGCGCGAGCCGCTTCCACGTAGTCGCGCCGTCGGTGAGACATGGTCTGCGCTCGGAGCACTCGAGCACCCCAGGCCCACGCCGTCAGTGAGATAACCGCGGCAATGATGAGCATTCCGGCATCGTCGATTTGGCCAGCGATGATGATGATCAGTGGCAGCGCCGGGATGACGAGGAAGATGTTCGATGTGAGAGAGAGCACCTCATCGCTGAATCCGCCTAGATATCCGGCAGTGACGCCAACGATGACCGCAAGGATGGTGGCGACAATTCCGGAGATGAAGCCCACCACCATCACGTACCGGGTTCCCACGAGCACCTGGGAGAACACGTCCTGCCCCAAGTGCGTAGTCCCCATTAGGTGAGCCCAGGAAGGTGGCTGCACGATGTCCGGGCTGAACGCATCAGGGTCGTACGGTGCAATCCAGGGGCCGATGATCGCGATGAGAGTGAACAGGCCCAAGATTACGAGCCCGGAAAGCGCTTTGGCGTTGCGAAGGAAGAGAAACTGCGTACCTCCGACGCGAGCGCGCTTGGAGCGTGGAGCGCCGGGAAGGGAGCCTGCAGGATTTGACTCTGGTGGAACTTCGTAATTAGTAGTGGCGGTCATGACTTAGCCCTCCTGCCGGGTACGGGGATCGAGGAACGCATAGACAACATCGGCCAGCATGTTCATGACGAGGATCGATAGCGTGATGACGAGGAAGGACCCCTGCATGAGCGGGTAGTCCTTTGCGCCGATGGCTTGGAACAGGACGTAGCCGATGCCGGGATAGGAGAAGACCATCTCCATCACAAGTGTTCCGCCAACGATGAATCCCAGTGCCAGCGCAAAACTCGAGACCTGGGGAAGCACGGCGTTGCGGGCGGCGTAGCCCACCATCACCGTGCGCTCCTTGAGTCCCTTAGCCTGTGCCACGGTGACGTAGTCCTCGGACCCCACAGTGACCATCATGTTGCGCATGCCCAGGATCCAGCCCGCGACCGATGAGATCACGATGGTGAGCGCCGGAAGCGTGCCGTGGTACATCACTGAACTGATGAACTCCCAGTTCCAGCCCGGAATCAGCCCCGGTTGGTAGCCCTTGGCGGCGGGGAAAATCTTCCACGTGACGGCGAAGAGGAGGATGGCAATGAGGCCAAACCAGAAGTAAGGAACAGCCGAGAAAAAGGTAGCGACCGGAAGCACGGCATCGGCCTTGGTGCCGCGGCGCCAGCCGATGATCATCCCGACTGCAGTGCCGATCAGCACGCTGAGGATTGTCGCGATTCCCACCAGGCCCAGGGTCCACGGCAACGAACTCGACAGGACTTGGTTCACCGGTACCGGAAAGAACGTGAAGGAAATGCCGAGGTCGCCACGGAAAAGTTGACCCCAGTAGTCGATGTACTGCGTCCACAGCGAGTCCTGGGTGTCGAGGCCAAAGAGTACTCGCAAGGACTGAATCGCGTCGGGGCTGATTTGACCCTGGTACTTCACCAACAGCGACGTGATGGGGTCGCCGGGCATCATGCGCGGCAAGAAAAAATTGATGGTGACAGCTGCCCACGCGGTGATCACGTAGAAGATTCCGCGACGAATAAAGAACCGCATCAGATGCTCTCCTTCACGGAACGAGTGACGCCGGAGACGTCCGGTTTGCCCTCGCGGTCGGAGTAGCCCCAACAACGCGCCGAGCGGTCGGCACCGAGGTCGAAGAGCTCGGGGGTCTCGGCCAGGCACAAATCGTTGGCGTAGGGGCAGCGGGCGGAGAAACGGCAGCCCGGAGCGGGGGACACGAGGCTAGGGGCCTCGCCTGCCTCGGAGCGCTCGGTGCGAGCCGATGCGTCCGGGTCTGGTGCGGAGTCAACCAAGAGCCGTGTGTATGGGTGAGCAGGATCCTGCGTGACGGACTCTGAGTCGCCCTGCTCGACAACCTGACCGGCGTACATGACCATGGTGCGGTCTGCGAAGTAGCGCGCGGAGGCGATGTCGTGGGTGATGTAAAGAATCGCGATGCCAAAGTCGTCGCGCAACACCTTGAGGAGGTTCAAGATTCCCAGACGGATGGAGACGTCAAGCATCGAGATTGGCTCGTCAGCCAGCAGCACCTCGGGATCCGCAGCGAGGGCGCGAGCAATCGCCACGCGCTGGCGCTGACCGCCGGAGAGCTCGTGGGGATACTTATCGATGTAGCGCTCTGGTGGCGTGAGCTGGACCCGTTCGAGTAGCGCGTCGAGCGCGGACTCAAGCTCTGCGCCACGGAGGCGGCCCTTGTGAATTCGTATTGACCGAGTCAGCGTGTAGCGGACGGGGTGAATCGGATTGAGTGAGCCAAAAGGATCCTGAAAGATCATCTGCACGCGGCGTGCGTGGCGCTGGAACAGTCGCCGGCCGCGCCCCGTGACGCTCTCACCGTCGAGCAGAATGTCTCCTGAGGTGCGGTGGATCAGCAAGGACAACAGTTTGGCGATGGTGGACTTTCCGGAACCAGACTCTCCCACCAGCGCAATGACAGCGCCGCGCGAGAGTTCCAAGTCCACATTATCGACGGCGTGAACGGCCTTGCCGCGGCTGAGTCCACGCAGTGGAAAGTGTTTGGTGAGGCCATGGGCCTCGAGGACGACGCGATGGTCAGGCTGGGGGGAGCCTTGTCCGGCGTCAGGTGCAACTGTGGGCATGTGTGGTGATTCCTCTGTGGTGAAACCGACGTGGTGGAACTGCGTGGCAGAGGTGCCGATGGACGGCGAGTACGGGGGCTCGCCGCCCAACGGCGGTGCTGCTACTGTGCAGCCGGGGTCAGGCGCATCAGGATCTGTGATGCCTGGGGCCCAGTGGGCTGTGCCTGGTTGTACGGGTCTTCTACTGAAGGCCAGCCCTCGTAGTACTTGGTCGAGTACTCGGCCGATGCGGGTCGGCCACGCACAATGATCGCGGGCTGCTCCTCAACGAATACCTTTTGCACCTCGTCCATCGCCGACTCGCGTGCGGCGTCGTCAGGTGCGTTTGCGAACGTAGCAAGTGCCGCAGTCGCGTCATCGTTTTGGAAACGGCCAAAGTTCCAGTTGGCCGCTTCGCCCTGCGCGACGTACTGTGCGCCGTCCATAATGTCGGAGTACATGTCGTACGGGGTGGGACCACCGTCAGTCCAGTGAAGAGATGCCTGGAAGTTGCCTGCTGCGATGTCTTCGAACCACGAGTCGACATTTGCCGCGTCAACAGAAGCATCAATTCCCAACTGCGACGCCATATCAGCGATCTGCTGCAAGGCTGTCAGGTAGTCGTTCCAGCCGGCGGGGTTCGTCAGCTCAAACGTCACGGCATCTCCATCGGGGTCCATCAATTTGTCCCCGTCGTACGTGTAGCCAGCATCGGTAAGGATCTTCTTCGCGCCGTCGACGTCGACGTCATATTCCTTGCCCTCGTACTCAGACGAGATGAACGCGTTACCTGCCGGGGTAGGCATTCCGGTCACGGAGGTGACCTCGGGGAATGTGCCCTCAGACGCGATGGTGTAGATCGCATTGCGGTCAATCACCATGCTGAGCGCCTGGCGAAGGGCCACGTTGTCGAACGGCTTGGTTTCAGTGTTCAGGTACAGCACGTCAACGGACAGGCCCGAGGGGAAGAAGAAGTTGTTGTGCTCAGGGTCTGCAGCAATGTAGACGTTCTCGTAGTCGGAAATGTGGGTCCACCCCCACTGCAGGTCGCCGGCCACGAGCGCGTTGGTCATGGAGGCGTTGTCGGTGTAGGACGTGTACAACAGCTCGGGAGCTGCAGGCGTACCGCCCCAGTAATCGGTATTCGGAACCATTTTCACGGCCTCAGAGGTCCAACTTTCAAGGACGTATGGTCCCGTACCTACCGGTTCCAGGTTGAGGTCAAGCGTGGGGTCCGCGATGCTCTCCCAGACGTGCTTGGGCACTACGAACGTGTTTAGCACGCGGTACTCCTTCACGAACACCGATGCGGTGAAGCCCACGGTGACGGTGTTGCCGTCCACGGTGATCTCGCCGAAGGGGAGCGCATAGTTGTTGAGTGCCTCGTTGTCCTTGCGGATCTGGAATGAGTATGCAACGTCGTCTGCCGTCAGGGGGGTCCCGTCAGACCAGTTCACTCCGTCGCGCAACGTGAACGTGACTTCCGTGTAGTCGCTGTTCCAGGCGTAATCGGTTGCAAGCCACGGCTCTGGAGGCGTATCCGAGATATCGGTCACCTGGAACAGGGGCTCGTACATCGCGAACGCGTAGCCCAGCGACATTGCTGACGACGTGTTCACGAATGGGTTGTGGTTTTCTTGCTGGGTGCCATTGGGCATGCCGATGGTCAGGGCTTGGGTGCCCTGAGTCGTGGTGCCTGACGTGGCACCGGTGGGACTCGGCGTCGGGTCCCCCTCGGTGCTACTGGAGCATCCTGTGATCGCAAGTGCGGTGGCGAGCCCAAGGGCTACTACCGGGACTAGTCGTTTCGACATCATGTACCTCTCTGTGACGTGATGTTGGGTGATGGTGAGAGTTGTGGGCTACTCGTTGGTGGAGCCTCGAAGCCAGCGAGTGCTGACCTCTGTTCCCCCGCGTGTCAGGTGGACTACGCCGCCTAACGTGCGGTGCTTGCCTACGCCGGCATGGGTCGTACCGCGGGTGCGGTGCTGCCGGAGGAGGGAAGAGTGATGATGGTGCGCGCGCAGTGGTCGCGTACCGATCGGCCGACTGCGATGACGTAGTCGCCGCCGGGAAGCGTCCATGCGTGGGCCGCCGTGTCCCATACCTCAAAGGTGCGCCGGGGAAGGTGGACCGTGACAGTGGCGCTGCGGCCCACGTCGACGCTCACCCGCGCGAACCCGCCCAGCCAGCGGACGGGACGTTCGATGCCCGCGGGGCTGGGAGACGGTGCCTCGACGTACGCCTGAACGACTTCGGCACCTGCGCGCACGCCGGTGTTGGTGATCAGCACACTCACTGAAACCGTGCCGTCGGCATTCACTGATGCCGATGCATGTGGCGTGTAGGTGAAGTCGGTCCAGCCGAGCCCGTGACCGAACGGGGCCGCTGGGGTCCTTTGGGTGCGTTCCCATTCGCGGTATCCGACGTGAACGCCCTCGGGGTAGTTCAACATCATGTCTGCGTCGGGGGTGGTGCCCATGTTGTTGACGTCAGACTCGGCAGCGGGGAGCGTCCACGGGAGGCGGCCAGCAGGTTCAGTATTGCCGGTAATAACATCGGCGATGGCATGGCCGCACTCCTGACCGGGGAACCACGACCACAGCACGGTCTTCGCGTCATTTAGCCATGGCAGCAGCACCGGGGCGCCAGCGTTCACAGTCACTATCGCGTCCGGAGCGACCTCAAGGACGCGCCGCACGAGCTCGTCTTGACGCCCCGGTAGTGACAGGCTCAAGCGGTCGAAGCCCTCGGACTCGACTTCGGAGTTCGTGCCAACGACTAATAGGACCAGGTCGGCCTCGCGCGCAGCGTCGACCGCCTCGCGGATCTCGTCTTCGATTGTCGGGCCGGGACGGCCGTGACGGAAGTCCGCGCGAACAAAGCGACCGAAGCCCGCAGCGTCGACCGTCTTAATTTCCACGCGAATACGGATTTTGCGGGGCTCGTCGGTGGAAACGGTGAGCCCGAATCCTGGAGGGGAGTCTGTGCTGGAGTTGAGGATGACGTTGGAGCCAACAACTTCCTCGGATGTCGACACCTCGGTGCCGTCGATCACGATGCGGTGGGCACCGACGACGCCAACGTCGATGCGGTGCTCGCCGGCCTCGCGCAGCTGAAGGTCTGCCTCGAGCACGACCTCGGTGCATTCGAGTGCCGGCTCGCGGAGCCAGCCATTCCAGGCCGTATCGACGTGGCTCGTGATGGGCGCGCCGGCGGCATCGAGTTCTGTCACCGACAGGCCAGGGTTGCCGGTCGCCGGCTCGGTCAGATCCCTCGTCAGGTCTGCCTTGGGGGTGTGAATGAGGGTGGAGCCTCCGCGCAGCAGCGTGATGTCAGCGTCGGGGAATGCTGTCTGCAGACCGGCCTCGTAGCCGACGACGTAGTGCGGGTGAACGGTCGAGCTGCCACCGCCCAGCACGTAGGCGTTGACCGCATTGGCACCAATAAGCGCGATGCTCTTGACCTGTGACGGGTCGACGATGAAGTCGTCGCCCCGGCGCAGCACCACGGTGGCCTCGGCGGCCAGCGTGCGGAGGAACTGTGCGTCGTCGGGCTGGGACGGGGCCGGGAGCGCGCCGCCGAAGCCACCAGTGCGCTGAGCGAGGAGCAGAAGTCGGGCAACTTTATCGTCGATAACCGACTCGGGGACATCGCCGTTGCGGACAGCCTGGAGGAGTTTCTCCTCCCATGGCCCACCAGGGCCGGGCATCACCAGGTCGAGCCCGCCGATTGCGGACTCAACGGTGGACTTGGTGGCCATCCAGTCGCTCATGACCACGCCATCGAAGCCCCACTCGCCCTTGAGAACGTCGTTCACCAGGTAGTCGTGCTCGGTCATGGGAGCAGATTCGCCGCGGGCGACTGCGCCGTTGTATGCGGCCATCACCGTCCACACGCCTACCTCCTTGACGAGGTGTTCAAAGGGCGCCATATAGACCTCGCGCAGCGCCTGCTCGGAAACGTTCGAAAGGTATTCGGTGCGGTAGTTCTCCGAGTCGTTGGCGACGTAGTGCTTGGCGCAAGCGGCAACGCCGGCGTCCTGCATGGCGCCCACGACAGCCGCTCCGATCTGCGTGGTGAGGTATGGGTCTTCGGAGTAGCACTCGAAGTGCCGTCCACTAATGGGGGTCCGCTGAATGTTGATCTGGGGTGCAAGGACAACGTCTACGTCGAAGCGGCGCGCCTCGGTGGCGAACATTGTTCCCGCGCGGCGAGCGTGTGCCAGATTCCAGGTAGCCGCGAGGCCGCTGGGGGAGGGCATGAGCAGACTGGTGGCGCCCGCGATCTCGCCGGTGCCACGTACTCCCACCGGGCCGTCGGACATCGCAACTGAGCGAAGGCCGATGCTCGGCAAGGCATACATGCGCCAGATGGTCTGTCCGGTAAGCAAGCGCACCTTCTCCTCGAGGCTCAGTGCAGCCACAAGGGGGGCGAGGGACTCGCTGGCTGCGTTGTTGGCGGCTTGAGATTCCGAAGACATCGTCGTCATTTTTGCTACTCCACGTTCACTTCGTTGGGCGGGAACAATTGGAACCTTACTTACTAGTCAGTAAGTTTTGCAACTCCTGAGCACACTGTCACCAAACTGTTATGGCTCCGATACGCTGGCGATATGACCGAAAGTGCAACATCTCGCGTGTCGAAGCCTCGCGCAGTGACTCGCCGCAAGCGCGAGGAGATCCTCAGTGCGGCGTTGGCGGTCTTTGGGAACAAGGGCTACAAGAACGGCTCTCTTGCTGAGATTGCAGAACAAGTCGGCATGACGCACGCTGGTGTATTGCACCACTTCGGCTCCAAGGATCAGTTGCTCATCGAGGTGCTGCTGTACCGCGACCGCACCGACGTCGAGCACATCGAAGGCCAGCACATCCCCGATGGACTGGAGCTTTTTAATCACCTCATCGCTACCTCCAGGAAGAACGAAAAACGCCCCGGAATTGTCCAGGCATTCGCCGTGCTGTCAGCGGAGTCGGTGACGGACAGCCACCCCGCCAAAGAGTTTTTTCAGACCCGCTACGCGAATTTGCGTGACGAGATTCGAACAGCGCTGAGGGCCGTGTGTGACAAAGAGGACCCGCCGACGGACGACGCGATCGAGTTCGCGACGTGCAGCATCATCGCCGTGATGGATGGGCTCCAGATCCAATGGCTGCTCGCGCCGGATGTTGTGAAGCTGGCTGATTCTTCAGCGTTCGCCATCAACGCACTGCTGTCATCCGCCATCTCTGGCCATACTCGCCGTATCCTGACCTGACAAACATCATTAAATCGGACAAAAGGGACTTGCCTTCGTGCTAGCGCAAATCCTCAGCCTGTACTACATTAGTGGCAAAGGTTTGACCAACGACGGGCAATGCCCGCGTAACTTAGGGGGAGCTATGGCGATCGACGCGAACACCCTAGTTGATGGAGCACTGTGATGCCTGAGTCAATCCGCGTGGTGGATCCCACGGAGTCCAGTCGCATCACCGAGATCGGTGAACTCACCGCACTGGCGTACCTGGCTGATGGCTTGGTTGACCAGGCGCACCCCTACTTGGTGGCGCTGCGCGACGCGCATGCTCGTGCTCAAAGCGCGCAACTACTGATGATGTCTGACGGGGACGCGGGAGCTGGAGCGATCGTTGGCACCCTGACTGTTGTTCCGCCCGGAAGCCCCTTCATCGAGATGGCGGGCGAGGGCGAATTCGAGTTCCGGATGCTTGCTGTGTCGCCTATAGAACGCGGTAGGGGACTGGGCGCCAAACTTACACGTGCCGGAATGGATCGCGCCGTAGAGCAAGGGGCCACGCGCGTCGTGTTGTCAACGATGGCGCACATGCACGCGGCGCATCGACTGTACGAGCGACTCGGGTTCTCACGACGTGAGGATTTGGACTGGGTGGTGATTGACCACCCTGACGGCTCCGTGACGCGAGTGCCCGTAGCAGATACGGCGGGCTTCGCGCAGGCTAAAGAGCGCGGCATCCAACTCATTGGTTACTCCTGGGACCCTCGCTAGCAGGGATCGATCAGGGCTTTGATCAGCGGTCAGCGCACAGCGCCAGCGCTAGGTGTTGAGCGCCGTCGGACGCACTAGACTCGCACCATGTCTTCCCTTGAACGCACCGATGTGGCGCGCCTCGCGGCGCTGGCCCGCATCGACATGACCGACCAGGACCTGGACCGCCTTTCAGGTCAAATTTCCGCGATCGTGGATGCCGTCGCGAAGGTGGCCGAGGTCGCCGACTCCGATGTGTCTGCGACTTCGCACCCCATCCCGATGGCGAACATCCACCGCGAGGACGTGGTGCGCCCGTCACTGACACAGGAGCAGGCGCTCTCAGGGGCACCTGCCGCCGAGGACGGACGCTTCCGCGTGCCGCAGATTCTGGGTGAAGAAGCATGACCGACTGGAACAACCCGACCGAGATTGTCCGCGCCACCGCGGCACAGATGGCCGATGCGCTGGCAGCCGGCGACGTCACCTCAGTTCAGCTCACGCAGGCCCACCTCGACCGCATCGGCGCGGTGGATGGCGCGGTGCACGCGTTCCTGCATGTGGACACCGAGGGCGCCCTCGCGACGGCAGCCTCAGTCGACGCCGACCGTGGCGCGGGCACACAACTGCCGCCGCTCGCGGGAGTGCCGATCGCGCTTAAGGACCTGCTCGTTACCAGGGGGCTGCCCACCACGGCCGGCTCGAAGATTCTCGAGGGCTGGATTCCGCCCTACGACGCGACCGTGACGCGCAAAATCCGCGAAGCGCGCATGCCAATTCTTGGCAAGACCAACCTCGACGAGTTCGCTATGGGTTCCTCCACCGAGCACTCCGGCTACGGTCCCACGCACAACCCGTGGGACCTGGAGCGCATCCCCGGAGGCTCGGGTGGCGGTAGCGCGGCTGCGCTCGCAGCGTGGGAGTCACCGCTGTCGATCGGCTCGGACACGGGTGGCTCGATTCGCCAGCCGGCGTCGGTCACCGGAACAGTAGGCGTGAAGCCCACGTATGGCGGCGTTTCCCGTTATGGCGCAATCGCGCTCGCGTCCTCTCTTGACCAGCTCGGCCCATGCGCACGCACAGTGCTAGACGCGGCACTGTTGCACGAAGTGATTGGGGGCCACGACGAAATGGACGCCACGTCGCTCAATGCACCTGTGCCGGCCGTAGTTGCCGCGGCGCGCGAGGGAGCCAAGGGCGACCTGACTGGCGTGCGCATCGGCGTCGTGAAGGAACTTCGTGGCGATGACTCTGGCGAGGGCGGTGGATACCAGCCGGGCGTAAAACAGCGTTTCCAGGAGAGCCTGAGCAAGCTGAAGGCCGCCGGCGCCGAGATAGTCGAGGTCTCGTGCCCCAACTTCCAGTACGCACTCGCCGCGTACTACCTGATTCTGCCGTCAGAGGCCTCTAGCAACCTAGCTAAATTCGACTCTGTGCGCTTTGGTATGCGAGTGGAGACCGGGACCGTTGAGCGCACGATGGGTGCGACGCGTGCCGAGGGCTTCGGTGATGAAGTCAAGCGCCGCATCATCCTGGGTACCTACGCGCTGTCAGCCGGGCACTACGAGGAGTACTACGGCGCCGCTCAGAAGGTGCGCACGCTGATTCAGCAGGACTTCGCTGCGGCGTTTGAGCAGGCAGACGTGCTCGTATCACCGACGACGCCCACGACTCCCTTCAAGCTGGGGGAGCGCATCGACGACCCGCTCGCGATGTATCTAAACGACGTCGCGACCATCCCCGCGAACCTGGCTGGCATTCCGGGCATGTCCCTACCGTCCGGGGTCGCACCCGAGGATGGACTGCCAACCGGCTTCCAGATCCTGGCCCCCGCGCACGAAGACGCACGTCTGTACCGCGTGGGCGCTGCGCTCGAGGCCGCGCTCGCATCCGAATGGGGTGGTTCCTTGATGGACCGGGCCCCCGAGTTAGAGGTGTCCAAGTGAGCGGCTACACGTACGAGACCGCGACGCGCGACTTCGATCCGGTATTTGGAATCGAAGTCCACGTCGAGCTCAACACCAATACCAAGATGTTCTGTGGCTGTGCCAACGAGTTTGGCGGCGAGCCCAACACGCAGGTTTGCCCTGTGTGCTTAGGGCTCCCGGGCGCGATGCCGGTGCCCAACCAGAAGGCAGTCGAGAGCGCGATTCGCCTGGGGCTTTCCCTTGGCTGCTCGATCCGCGAGTCTAGCCGCTTTGCACGCAAGAACTACTTCTACCCGGACCTCGCCAAGGACTACCAAATCTCGCAGTACGACGAGCCTACGTGCTACGAGGGCGAACTTGAGGTGGTGCTGGACGACGGCACCGCGGTGATGATCGGTATTGAGCGCGCTCATATCGAAGAGGACGCTGGTAAGAACACTCACAAGGGTGGCGGCGGAGGTATTCAGGGCGCTGACTATTCGCTCGTCGACTACAACCGTGGTGGCGTGCCCTTGGTGGAGATCGTGACCCACCCCATCGAGGGCATGGGGGACCGCACCGCGGAGGTGGCGCGCGCTTACGTGGCGACCATCCGCGACATCGTCAAGGCACTCGGAATTTCCGACGGCCGCATGGAGCAGGGGTCGGTTCGCGCCGACGTCAACCTGTCGCTGCGCGCCAAGGTGGCCGATGGTCAGGACCAGTCCGCGGTGCCGCTCGGCAAGCGCTCGGAGACCAAGAACGTCAACTCGCTGCGCGCGATCGAGAACGCAATCCACCACGAGGCCGGCCGCCAGGCGGACCTGCTGAGCGCGGGCAAGCCCGTGGTGCAGGAGACCCGTCACTGGCACGAGGACACCAAGTCCACGACGCCCGGTCGCTCCAAGGAGGAGGCGGAGGACTACCGCTACTTCCCAGAGCCCGACATGCTTCCGGTGCAGCCGTCCCGCGAATGGGTCGAGGAACTGCGCGGCACCATTACTGAGCACCCGGCCAAGATGCGCAAGCGTCTTCAGGCCGACTGGGGCTTTGCGGACATGGAGATGCGTGACGCGATCAACGCTGACGCACTCGACCTGATCGCGGCCACCGTTGCCGCCGGTGCGAAGCCGCAGGCCGCGCGCAAGTGGTGGATGGGCGAGCTCGCCCGTGTCGCGAACGAGCGTGAGGTGCCCGTGGCTTCGCTGCCGGTCACCCCCGCGGACATCGCGGAACTGCAGGGTCTGGTTGACGCGGGCACCCTCAACGACAAGCTCGCTCGTCAGGCGCTCGAGGGAGTGCTCGCCGGTGAGGGTTCGCCCACGGCCGTTGTCGCGTCACGCGGACTCGCGGTGGTGTCTGACGACTCCGCTCTCGAAGCCGCGGTTGACGAGGCGCTCGCTGCACAGCCCGAGGTGCTCGCCAAGATTCAGGACGGCAAGATTCAGGCCGCTGGCGCGATCGTCGGCGCCGTGATGAAGGCGACCCGCGGGCAGGCCGATGCCGGCAGAGTCCGCGAGATCATCTTGCAGCGCGCAGGGGTTGAGGGCTAGTAGCCCTGGGCGGCAAGTGCCCTGGTATGTAGGGTCTGCTCCGTCCACCCCGGTCCACCCGGGTCTGCTCAGGTTCCTCGGGTCCACCCGGGTCTCTTCATTGGGGACCAAAATGTACACTTTTGGCAGAGAAAGTGAAGATTTTCGTCCCCATTACGAGGTGACCTGCTGCGCGCGGCCAGCTGCGAGGTGACCTGCTGCGCGCAGCCAACTGCTAGCCCAGCGAAGTGACGGACGGAGGTGCGGTTGACTCCCGCACCACCAGCCTAGTCGCGAGGCGCTGACGCGGTTGTGGCACATCTAGGCCATTGACGAGTCGCAGCGCAACACGGATTGCCTCGCGTGCCATGTCCTCGAGGGGTTGACGAACAGTCGTGAGCTCCGGCTGGAGCCACTGGGCGATCATGACGTCGTCGAAGCCGACTACTGACAGTTGATCGGGGATCGAAATCCCGCGCCGCAGAGCCTCCTTGTAGACCCCCGCGGCCATTTGGTCTGAGCAGGCGAAGATGGCAGTGGGCGGGTTCGGTAGTGCAAGCAGCGACTGCGCGGCGTGGCGACCTCCCTCCACCAGGAAGTCACCCCAATGCTCTAGGCGTTTATCGGGCGCGATGCCCGCTCGCCCGAGGGCTTCCCTGTAGCCGGCCATACGCTCCCGTGAACACGCGACCTTTGATGGCCCGGAAATAATGCCGATGCGACGGTGGCCAAGTCGCAAAAGGTGTTCGGTGGCGGCGACACCGCCCTGGGCATTCGTTGCTGCCACCGCAGGAATGCTGGGCGACGTCCCGCCGAGAGGGTCGATCAGCACCACCGGTGTATTTAGTCGCGTGAGCTCCTCAGCTACGCCCTCTTGAAACTCCGTGACCGTCAGGACTACGGCGTCCGTACGTCGTGAGGCGAGATGTTGCAACCAGTGCCTATTGCCAATGCGCCGGCCATGGGTAGACGTGACCACCAGGCTGACGCCTGCTTTGGCTGCCTCGTTTTCCGCACCTTGTACCAGTGGCATCGCCCAATTGGCATCCAGGTCGCGAATGACGAAGTCGATGAGGCCAGTTGGTCGCTTGTGTCCGCTGCCACGGCGCAGGTATTGGCGCTCGTCCAATACTTCTTGGATGTGCGCGCGGGTCTGCGGAGCAACTCCCTCGCGGCCGTTGAGCACCTTGCTCACCGTCGGGACGGAGACCCCGGCGAGACGCGCAATAGCGGCCATCGATACGCGCGGTGCTGACTTGGTGTCAACGCCCTCGACGTGCGCGCCGCTGTCAGTAGCCATGGCCGCATTGCCTCGTTTCGGTGGATGTGGTGGTCGTGTATTTCTAGGCTCTCAACGCGAAGCGGTCAGTATCGCTAGGTGAAACTCACCTCCGTGATGCGAGGCGAGACCACGGTGATGGCGTGTGGTCCGTTCACTAGCTCGATAGAGGCCGTTGCGTCGCGCCGGTCACTGGCTCCTACCCAGAGGTCGACCATGCCTGGCTCGACGATGCGGTTGCCCGCGAGCCCTGTAAAGGCCAAGCGAGTGGTGGGAATGGTAAATGTAACGCGGCGAGTTTGCCCTGCCGCTAGCGTGATTCGCGCGTACCCCAGCAACTGAGCCACCGGCCGCGTGACGGTGCCAACCAGGTCGTGACCATAGATCTGCACTACGTCATCACCTGCGCGATTGCCGTTGTTGCAGACGGTCACGGTGGCCTCGATGAAGCTATTGCACTCCACCGTCGGCGCCACTTCTAGGTCTGAGTGGGTGAACGTGGTGTAGGACATACCCGTACCGAATGCCGCCACCGGGGCGGTGGATAGGTTGCTCACTTCGCCGTCTCCACCCAAAGCCGGGTGCAAATAGCTGTAGGGCTGAGCGCCCGAAGATCGGGGAAGCGTCACGGGTAACTTTCCTGAGGGATTGACTCGGCCGGACAGGATGCCGGCGATCGCGCCTGCGCCCTCCTCTCCCGGGAAGAAGGCCTGCAGTACCGCGGCGCACTGCTGGACGGCCCACTCGAGCGCGTACGGGCGACCCGTTAGCGCAACCATCACCACCGGCGTACCCGTCGCCAGGAGCTGCTCCACCAACTGGCGCTGCACTCCCGGAAGTTCAAGGGAGTCGGTATCGCAGCCCTCGCCGGACGTGCCCCGCCCGAATAGTCCAGAGCTGTCGCCCACGACCACGATCGCGACATCCGCCGCTGCGGCGGCTGCCGCCGCGGTAGCGAAACCGGTGTTGTCCTCATTGGAGATGTCGCATCCCTTGACGTAGGAGACTTCGCATGGCCACTCCTTGGCGACTGCCTCACGTACCGTTGGCGCCTCGAATCCAAGCGGAGTGCCGGGGTGCTGCGCGAGCACATGGTTGGCGAACGAGTAGCAACCGAACAGCGCGCCCGCGCGGTGTGCGTTGGGTCCCACCACGGCCACCCTCTTGCCCTGCATGGAGGCGGGCTCGAGAGGCAGAATCCCATCATTACTCACCAGCACAATTGACTGTTCCGCGAGGGTTCGGGCTACCTCGCGGTCAGCGGGGGAGTCCAGGTCGATTCCGCGGGGGGCTTCCTCCTCGAAGGTCGCGCCGATCAGTCCCAATTCTTGCTTCTGCGCTAGCACGCGCAGTACGGCACGGTCGACGAGCGACTCATCCACGGAGCCGGCGCGGATCGCTTCTGCTAGCGGAGTGAGGTATGCATGGCCCGTGGGTAATTCGACGTCGACGCCCGCCTTGAGAGCGAGCCCCGCGGCGGCGCCCAAGTCACTCGCGACGCGGTGCAGGATATGCAGGAACGCGACGCCAAAGTAGTCGGCGACCACGACGCCGTCGAAGCCCCACTCTCCGCGCAGCAAGTTCGTGAGCAGCGACTCGTCCGCCGCGACGGGCAGCCCGTCGATTTCTGCGTAGGAGTGCATCACCGAGCGCACCTTGCCATCGAGGACTGCCATCTCGAACGGAACGAGCAATACGTCCGCGAGTTCGCGTGGTCCCGCGTGCACGGGCGCAAAGTTGCGACCGGACTGCGAGGCGGAGTACCCCACAAAATGCTTGAGTGTGGCGTGAACGCCCTCGCTCTGGAGTCCGCGCACGTACGCGGTTCCGATTGATCCCACCAGATAAGGATCCTCGCCAATGCACTCCTCGACTCTGCCCCAACGGGCGTCGCGGACTACGTCGAGCACCGGCGCTAGCCCCTGGTGGATGCCAAGCGAGCGCATCGATTCGCCTATTCTCGCGCCCATCTGCGACACGAGCTCCGGATTAAAGCTGGCACCCCAAGACAGTGGAGCAGGGTAAGTGGCCGCCTTCCACGCCGACAATCCCGTGAGGCATTCCTCGTGGACGATCGCGGGGATGCCGTGACGAGTCTGAGTCACCAAGTTGCGTTGTTGTTCCCAGAGCCACTTCGCCCTGGCATCAGCGTCGACCGGGCTGGTGCCGTAGACCCGGGTGAAGTGGCCAAGGCCCAGGCGTACGGCCTCGTCGAACCCGCCTGCGTGGCTGACTTCCCCCTGCATCGGAGCGACGATGTCGCCTTCTTCGTCTTGCCAAAAGCCGACTATCTGCGCGAGTTTCTCCTCGAGCGTCATCGTGGCTACGATTCCCGCGATATCGGTGGTTGCTTGTGTAGTCGTCATGAGGTTTCCTAACCCTTCACTGCGCCGGAAAGGCCTTCGACAATGCGCCGTTCCATGAATAGAAAGAAGACGAGCGCCGGGACCATTGCCAGCGACGTGTACGCCATGATCATGGTTGTTGCCGAGGAGTGCTGGCCCTGGAACGTGGTCACTCCGAGCGGTAACGTCATGCCGCTTGGGTCCCCCGTGAGTAGCAGCAACGGTAATAGATATGCGTTCCAGGAACCGATGAAAGCGAGCACTCCAACGGTGACCATTCCGGGTCGCGCGAGCGGCAGGAGCATTCGCCAGAAGAAGCCGATGCGCGAAACGCCATCCATGAACGCGGCCTCTTCGAGCTCCATCGGCAAAGCCTTCAGGAAGGGTCTCAGAATGATGATGGTGACCGGTAGGCCGAAAGCGATTTGTGGAATGACCAAGCCCCATAGACCTGTGATTCCCATGTCGCGTAGCAACAGATAGAGAGGTAGTACGGCAACCGTCAGCGGGAACATGATGCCCGTTGTAAATACGACGAATAAGAACTCGCGCCCCCGAAACCTGTACCTAGCGAGCGGGTAGGCCGCCATAGTCCCGAACAGTACGACCCCTGCTGTGGTCGCTACTGCCACTATCAGTGAGTTCAGTAGCTGGCGCCAAAACAGTGGCTGGGAGAGGATGGTCCAGTAGTTCTGCCACATAAAAGGGTCGGGAAGACCGGTGGGGTTCTCCGCGAGGTCCTGCTGCGACTTGAAGCCCCCCAAAACTAGATACAGAATCGGGCCTAGCGTCAGAGCAATTCCTACTAGTCCGAACCCGATGGACACGTAGAGCGACCTGTCGTACTTTCGTGACTTACGGGCCTGCATGGGAGGGTCAACCTCGGAGAGTTGATCCACCACTGAGCGTTGTGTTGTCGCCACTGTGATCACCTAGCCTTTCGGACACGGTCGGAGGTGTTGTCGCGGCGCAGGATCAGGCCCATGTACGCGAGCGCGACCACCAAAGAAATGAAGAACATGATCACTGCGACCGCGGACCCGTAACCCCAGTCGGAACGGAAAAAGCCGATCTGCATCATGTAAGTGGCGATGGTGGAGTACTGGCCGGTGGTTCCGCCCTGATTCAAGACCCACACCATGTCAAACAGTTGAATCGCGCCAATGATCGACAAGAAAGCCCAGATGCGTATGGTGGGGCCGATCAATGGAATGTTGATGCGCCATTGGATCTGCCACCAACTGGCGCCGTCGATTGAGGCGGCCTCTTGAAGGTCCTCTGGTACACCTGACAGGCCCGCCAAGAACAAGATGATGGCCAGCCCGACGTACTTCCACGTGATGATGAAGAAAACAGTCCAGACGCCCCAGGTTTGGTCCTCGAGCCAGCCGCCTGGAGGCATGTTGAGTCCGAGCGACTGCACGAGGTTGGTAGCGATGCCGTTGGGGTCAAAGATGATGAGCCACATCACACCCGCGATGACTTCGCTGAGTACATACGGGGCAAAGATGATGACGCGAACCGCGGCACGACCGGGGAACTTCCGATTGAGCGTCAGCGCGACCAGTAGTGCGAGCGGTAGCTGGATCGCCATCGACAAGAAGATCAGCGCAAAGTTGTGGCCGAGCGCCTCCCAGAAGGGCTGCGAGTACTGGGTAGTGAAGGCCTGTTTGAGCTCGGGATCAGTTCCGCCAAAGAGGGCTCGCGCGTAGTTTTCAAAACCTACGTACTGAGCGCTGGAGAACTGCTCAACACCGTTCCATTTGTAGACGCTGTAGCGTGCCGCAGAGATGACGGGGTAGACAACGAAAGTGAGGAAGAGGAGCAGGGCAGGGCCAACAAACAGCGTAATTTCGCCCCACTTGCGGATCTTATCGCGGCGCTTGTGATTGGTGACGGGTACAACGGGACGGGGTCCCGCCGCCGGCGCTTGTGCGCCGACGACGGATCCGTTGCCCGGTCCCGAGGTCTCCAGTGCGGTCACTAGGGGAGCCTTGCTTTCTTGGTGTAGGAAGTGCCGGTTAGGACGTGGCCGCGGCCGCAGTCATCGCGTCCACGATGTCCTGCGAGGAGCCTTGGCCAGCGAACATCGCCACGATGCCGTCGTTCATTGCGCCCCCCACGTTGGGTCCGAACGCGGTGTCGAGCCATAGCTGCACGTAGCCCGCGTTACCGGCCACCTCTGCGAGCTCTACGAGCGCTGGGTTGGTAACCGCGCTTGCCGCTGCGGGTGCCACGGGCAGACCGCCCACGGCCTCGGCAAATCCGGTCTGCACGTCGTCACTCACGATGTAGGACAGGAAGTCGGCACACTCTGGAGGGGCGTCCACGTAGCAGGAGAAGCCGTCGCCACCGCCGAGTGCAGCAGTGGGATCGCCCGCGCCGTCGTCCGTGGCTGGCATCGGGAACCAACCAAGGTCGTCATGTAGTGCCTGGATGGCCTCGTCGCTACCGTCGGTGAAGCCCTCGTAGACGAACACGTTCCAGTGACCCATCAGTTCCATGGCTGCCTGACCCGTTGCGACGAGTCCGGCCGAGGACGTCGCGCCGGTTTGCGCGACCGTCGACGTGAACTGTGGCTGGTACGGGTCGGTGCCGATCAGGGCTTGTAACTGGTCGCCAGCGTCCACCCAGCACGCGTCAGAGAAGTCGAAGTCGTTGGTACCGGCGTCGAGGGCTTCCTTGGAACAGGACCGCAGGGCGAAGTTGTACCACCAGTGAGCAGCAGGCCACTTGTCCCCGGCACCCACGGCGATGGGAACGAGTCCAGCATCCTTGAGCTTCTGCACATCCGCATCGAGTTCTGCCATCGTGGTCGGCTCGTCGGTAATCCCTGCTTGCTCGAACAGCGACTTGCGGTACCAAACGCCCTCAACACCAAACTGGAACGGAAGTCCGTAGGTCTGGCCGGCAGATTGCCACGGAGCCACGGCACCGCCCAATCGGGCGATGTCCTCTGCGTTCGATTCGGTCAGGTCCATGAGGTAGCCGGCTTCTGCCTGCGCTGCCATCTCGCCGCCGCCCCACTGCTGGAACAGGTCCGGGGCGTCGCCCGACTGAAGCGCGGTTGGGATGCGGGTGCGTTGGAGGTCCTCGTTTTGGATCTGGGAGATATCGATGGTGACGTTGGGGTTCGCGGCCATGTAGTCCTGCGCGACCTCTTCCCAGTAGTCACCGAGGTCGTTCTCGCCGTTATCGCCGGCGACGGCATTGTTCCACCACGTGAGCGTGACGGGTTCTGTATTGGGAGCCTCGCTCTCGGTGCTGCTGGAGGCACGTGAGGGGGACTCATTCTGGGGCGCCGGGTCGCTGCTACATGCAGCGAGTACCAGAGCGATGGATGCGAGGAGCGCGGTGATCGCGGTCCCACGACGGATAGTGGTCATTTTGGGTCCTTTCAGTCGTCGTTGACCTAGCCGAACGTGGCGAGTCTGACACTTGCGAGGAAGAAGTGTCAATCGTTATCGATAACGATTTCGACAAATACCGAGTAGCATCGATCGCATGGAGACTCAGCCGCGGCCAAAATTGTCCGACGTAGCGCTAAGAGCAGGGGTTTCAGTCGCGACGGTATCGAAGGTCGTCAACGGACGGTACGGCGTATCGAAAGAAACTTTCGCGATGGTGCAGTCCGTCATTGACGAGATGGGCTACGTCGGCAACCTCAGCGCGAGCAGCCTGCGCAGTAGTAATACGAACATGCTCGGCATCCTTGTCGCCGAGTTCGAGCCATACGCTGCAGAACTCCTCAAGGGTGCCGCGGCAGCAGCGGGGGGTAGCGGATACGAGCTCCTCGCCCATGCTGGCAATGACACTTATGGCTGGGAGCGCCGGTCGCTCGCACGGATGGGCGGCACGCTTATTGATGGTGCAGTCGTGGTGACGCCAACCGTGGTCGAGGCGAGCAACGTGATCCCCATTGTGGCGGTTGACCCGCACTGGGGGCCCACCCTGGTGCCAACCGTCGACTCTGACGGCTTTGGGGGTGCGCTGGCCGCGACGGAATACCTCATATCGCTCGGTCACACCCGGATTGCGTTACTGGGCGGACGCGAGGATCTTGATTCGGCACGTGAACGTGAGGCAGGCTTTCGCCAAGGCATGGCAAACCACAATGTCGAGGTTGACGAGGTGCTCGTGCGGGACGGCCGCTACGACCCGGACGTCGCTGCCGAGGTGACGAGGGAGCTCCTCAATGAGCACGATCGCCCCACGGCTCTGTTCGCGGCCAACGACGTCACGGCCCTCAGCGCAATGCGAGTAGCCAAGAGTCTGGGGCTCTCAATCCCCGACGACATTTCTATTGTGGGATTTGACGATGTGCCAGAGGCGACCCTCTCTCAGCCTCAGCTCACTACCGTCCGGCAACCACTTCAAGCCATGGGTGCCGAGGCGATGCGGATGCTGCTGGATATCATCGCCGGCGTCGAATGCGAGACCCATGTGCGCATGAACACTGAGCTGATTGTGCGTGACTCCTGCGGGCCGGTCCCAATCCAATTGAAGCCCGCGTACCTCCCCAGCGCACCCGGCGAGTGACGTCGTTGTGTCCCGCGCCTAAGGCCGCTATCGCGCTTTAGCGACCCAACTCCTCCGCGCGGCGGATGAATGTTGCCATGCCCGGCACGGTGAACGCGATTTGGCCGCGCTTGGGGGAGTACACGATTCCCTTGGCCACCAGGCGTCCGCGAATCGCGCTCAGCGCCTCCTGCGTCCGGCCGAGCCGCTCGGCGACCTGGCGAGCCGCGGAAGGGCCGTCGCCGTCCGCGGCCATCGCGGTCAGATAGCGCTGCTCGGCCGCGGTGGCGCGGTCCCAACGGGCCAGGAAGAAACCCTGGTCGAGCTCCTCGAAGCCGATGGACTTGGCGACCTTCGCATCGGCCGCGTCAATGGGGGACAAGGCGGCGACGTCCCAAGCGGCCTTGCCGAAGACCTGGATGAAGTACGGGTAGCCGGCGGCAATGGGCTCGATCAGGTCGAGCGCATCGTTAGCCCACGACTCGCCCAGACTCTCCACCGGTTCCACCAATGCGCGGCGGGTAGCAGCAGAGTCCAGCGGTCCAAGCGAGCGGTAGTCGAACATCCGCTCGGCGTAGGAGCGTGCTTCCCCCAGAATGCGGGGAAGGGAGGGCAATCCCGCGCCGCACACCAGCAACGGCAGGTTTTCGAGGTTAGCGTCCTGGACGGCGCGCAGCAGAGCGTTAAGTTCCTCGCGCGTCAGGTCCTGCATCTCATCAACCGCGACCATGATCCCGGCCGTGTGTTCTGCCTGGGCCTGAGCGATCGTGACGAGCAGGTCCGGCAAGTCGAGCGTGACCTTGCCCGTGTAGGGACGCGTGTAGTGCGGGTCGATCTCGACACCAAAAGAAACTTCGTCCAGCCCTACGGCGATTCGAAAGGACGTGAAGGCGCCCAACGCGGCGCGCGCCCGCTCGGACATGCTGGGCTTGACCAGGATCCGCAACTGGATGGATAGGCGGTCAGCGAGGCGCTCGATAAACGGGCTGGAGGCGCTGGGGTCCGACTCGACGCGCAGCGCCATCCACCCGTGTCGCGCGGCTATCGACGTGAACTGGCCCAGCAGGACAGTCTTGCCTGTGCCGCGCAGCCCGTACGCGACGATGCCGCGCGCGCCTCGCCCCAGGGACAGGCGTTCCACGGCGGCGGTGCAGGCGGCGAGTTCGTCGTCGCGGCCCACGAGCGCGAATGGCGGATTCCCCGCGCCGGGGTTAAACGGATTCGTATTTGCGTGCATGGCTCACACTGTACGTCTCTATGCTGACACGCGCATAGGGAGCGCCAGAACGAGCTGGTTCCGGGCGTCAGCCGATGCGCGGTCCACCGCGGGCGCGGGGATTCGCCGGGACGCCGGGTATGCAAAACTTGCTAGATGATCACAGTCTCCGTTCCCGATTCCGCCGTGGCCGATGCGATTGGAGACCTGGGCGATGGCGCCAGGGTCATCGTGTGGGACCCGAAGCAGGGCGACGTCCCGGAGGCCGAGCGCGACCGCGTGAACATCGCGTGCATTGCGCACCTGTCCGGTGGCCGCACCGTGTACAACCGCATGGGCGCCTGCCCCAACCTCGCCGTGATTCAGATCCCCTCCGCGGGGTACGAGCACGCCGCACCGTTCGTGCCGGAGGGCATCGCCCTCGCGAATGCCAGGGGAGTGCACGACACCCGTACCGCGGAGTTCGCCATCACGCTAGCGCTCGCGAGCCAGAGGGGCCTGCCGCACGTTCTCGATGCCCAGCGCCGCGGAAAGTGGGAACCGTACGTCCTCAGCCCATCCCTCGCCGACCGCAAGGCGCTCGTCGTGGGCTACGGCAGCATCGGCGCGGCGATCGGTTCGCGCCTGCGCGCGATGGAGGCGGAGGTTGAGGGCGTGGCGACTACTGCTCGCACCGCGTCGGACGGCACCGTGGTGCACGCAATCGCAGACATCCACTCGGTTCTGCCGAGTGCCGAACTGGTCTTTATGGTGCTCCCGCACAACAACGCGACGGACAAGCTGGTCGACACGAAGTTCCTCGCGGCCATGCCCGACGACGCGCTGCTGATCAACGTGGGTCGCGGCGCGTGCGTCGACACCGACGCGCTGGTGGCGGAGCTCGAGTCCGGGCGCCTGCGAGCGGGACTCGACGTCACCGATCCAGAGCCGCTTCCGGAGGGGCACCCGCTGTGGAGCGCCCCGGGAGTGATCATCGCGCCCCACATTGCGGGCTTTAATCAGCTCACCGACCGTCGCTACGCGAACCTGGTGCGCGCCCAGGTGCGGGCGCTGCTCGCCGGCGAGGACTCCGTCAACATTGTCGTGACCGGCGGTCAGGCCTAGACCATGACCGCGCGCGGCGACGGGCCCGGGACGTTTGCCGCAATCCGCGCGGCCATCGTCCAGGACCAGGCCAACGCCGCCATGACCGAGCGCGGCTGGGAACCGGTATTCACGGCGTCCGCGAGCGCCAAGATTGCGGTGATCGGCCAGGCTCCTGGGCTCAAGGCGCAGGTGAGCGGCGTGGCGTGGAACGACGCTAGCGGCGACAGGCTCATCGATTGGCTGGGCGTGGCTGAGGAGCAGTTCCGGGACCCGGCAATATTCGCTGTACTCCCGATGGATTTCTACTTTCCTGGCAAGGGGCCCAGCGGTGATCTCCCACCGCGCAAGGGGTTCGCGCAGCGGTGGCATCCGCCACTGCTCGCGCTGATGCCCAATATTCGCCTCACGCTATTGATAGGCGGGTACGCGCAGAAGCACTATCTACCGTCTCAGCGGCGCCGCACCCTCACTGACCGGGTCCGGCATTACTCGGAATTCTTGCCGGAGTATTTTCCCCTCGTGCACCCCTCGCCCCTGAACTTCCGCTGGCATGCGAAGAACCCATGGTTCGTCACGGACGTCGTGCCGGCTTCGCGTACGTCTGTGAACGACGCTCTCGGCTAGCCGCCGGTGCAAGATCGAACCCCCCGAGGCCTAATGGCTCGCTAGTGTGTCCTCGCGTAGTTGAATCCACGCCCAAATAATGCGCCGTAGCTCGTCGCGGCGGTCTTCGGCTTCAGCGATGGACACAATGCGCATCGCCCGCGCTTGGGTGCCCTGCCCCTTTAAGTGGGGGAAGTGGCCGGGAATGAGCGCCCCTTCGTGAAACATCAGCGTGACGTGGTCCATCGACTTGGGATAGAAGCTCGCAAGGTTGCCTTGGTAGACAAACGTGGGCGCACTCCATTTGATGCACTCTGCTATGCGGTCGTCAATGGACAGGATGATATGGCGCGTACGCTGCACCACATCCTTCATCGGGTTGTCGTAGGCAGCCATCCAGGCGTCAACCTCAGTGTGTGACATGCATCACACCATACGCTTACCTTCGGTCTTTTTCGCGGGAAAGCGCCTCGAGTGTCGCGATCCGCTCGGCCGCGTGATCAACGATGGGCGCAGGATACGCAGGGGTCTCAACGTCCGGCAGCCAGCGGTGAATATAGTCGCGTTCCGGATCAAACTTCTGGGTTTGAGTCGTTGGATTAAATACCCTGAAAAACGGTGACGCATCTCGACCAGTACCGGCGATCCACTGCCAGTTGAGTTGATTCTGCGCGTGGTCGTAGTCCAGTAGTGCACGCCGGAAGTAGTCTGCGCCGCGTTGCCAGGGCAAATGGAGATCTTTGACAAGGAAGCTGGCAACCACCATACGCACCCGATTGTGCATGGTTCCGCTTGCCTTGAGTTCGCGCATTCCGGCGTCGACCAATGGGTAGCCAGTCAATCCCTCCCGCCAGGCGATGAAGGAAGCGTCAGCCTTCTTGCCGGTGTTCCAGGCGTCGTCGCCGAGCACGGGACGTAGCGACTCGCGCCTGGCGGCGGGGTAGTGCCACAGGACATCCGCGTGAAATTCGCGCCAGGCGATCTCCGACTCGAAGGTACGCGCAGACGTGCCGGGAACTTCGCCTGCCCAGGCCAGGATGGTGCGCGGGTGAATTTGGCCAAAGGCGAGGGGAACCGATAGGCCCGAGGTGCCATCGGCGGCGGGGATGTCGCGCGTGTCCTTGTAGTTCTCAATTGCGGAATCGATGAAGTCCCTCGCGTCCCCGAGCACGCGGGTCTCACGGAACTCGCGCTGGGGCGTGATGGGGTCAGTCGTGTCACCGTGCGCGGCGTACTGGTCCACGTTAACGTCCGATGCCGTGGTGACGAACGCTGCGGGGTTGGCGTGTGGGTGAGGGCGTTCCCACCCGTGTTCGCGCCAGGCGCGGCTAAAGGGCGTGAAGACTTTGTATTCGGAACCATCGCCCTTGGTGACTGAACCCGGAGCAACGGCGTAAGGGGACCCAGTGAGCTTGAGTTCGCGCCGGTCGGCCTCGAGGGCACTGCGCACCGCGTCTTGTTCGGCGATGCCGGAGGGGGAGTGCTCGCGCCCAGCCCACACCGTCGTGGCCTCGTGTTCGCGAGCGACGGTCAAGACCGCATCGGCCGCCTCTGCGCGACGGACCCCTAGCGCATCACCGATGTCGTGATTGAGGCTCCACAGCACGCGTGCCAAATGTGCCTGGCGTCTGCCGGACCAAAAATGTAGGGCGGGAATCCAGGCAAAGACGGCCGCGGCATCGGCGGGTGCTTGCGCATTGAGAAGTGCCGGATTATCGGCCAGGCGCGCGTCGCGCCGTACCCACCACACGTCAGTCATATCGCCATTGTTCCAGTTGCTGGCGGTGGAACTTGGTTTGTGCGCCCTCACATACAAGAGCCGCCCAAACACTCTGGTCCAAAGGGGGAATGGACTCAAGCGGGGCGGCTCTTGCGTGGGTTGCCTCGTTAGGGCGAGGGCGTCTATTTACGCAGTGACGGTGGCGTACTGCCGAACGTGTGCGACGGCCGCGGTCACGAAGCCCTCGAGCAGTGCGAGCACGGCAGGGTTGTTAATCTCGCCGTTGGCGCCAAAGTCATCTGCGTCGAACTTGAGGAAGACCTCTGGCTGGCCAAGCGTCGGTGCGTTCAGGTGGCCAAGAATGGCACGTAGGTGCTGTTGAGCGGCGGCGGTACCGATCGCACCAACAGAGGCGCCGGCGATTGCGACGGGCTTTCCGTTGAAGGAGTTGCTTCCCCACGGGCGCGATGCGAAGTCGAGAGCGTTCTTGAGTGAGCCGGGGATGGAGCGCAGGTACTCGGGGGTAACGATGATGACGCCGTCGACGCCCTCGATGGCCTCTTTCCACTCGCTTGCCTCTGCCGGGTAGTTAGCGTCCAGGTCGTACGAATACTGAGGGAGCTTGGCGTAACTGAGTTCTACGAACTCAACGCCCTCGGGCGCGAGCGAGGAGATTGCCTGTGCGACGTGGCGGTTGATGGAGCCCTCTGCGAGGGAGCCGACGATGTAACCGATGCGGGTCATAGGAGATGTTCCTTACGTTGATGGGGTGAGAGCGACTGTCTCAGGCGCCTACCCGATACAACGTTTGGTGATGTATCAACAATTCCCGAAAATGCGAGAAATTTTGGGAAATTTGCTCAGGCACTCAGATCGAGGCCGCGTACACCGTCATCGCGTCACGCAGGAATGCTGCCGTGCCCGTACCGAACTTGTCGTAGCTCGCGCGAAAGCGCTCGTCGTCAACATACATCTGGCCCAGTCCGGTGTACGACTGAGCGTTGGGCGTCCATAGCCGGCTGACCCACACAAAGTGGCGCGCGACGATGTCCTGCGCCGATGCCGAGGCCGGGTTGGCAGCGGCGCCGGCAAGTTCCGCGATTGCCGCACAGATCGCTTCATGTTCAGCCAAGTGTGCGCTTTGCGCATCCGGACCGAGGTCACGCCACTGCGTATATGCGCGGTCGACGACGGGCGCTCCCCAGCGCTCGCTTGCCTCGGGCGCGTACTTGTGGTGCTCAAACCCATGAAGGATGTCATCGGGTGCCATCGCGGCTCCTTCTTCCAGAGATGTAATGGTGAGTTCGACCGTGTGGGCAAGGGTGGCGAACCGGTCGCGTTCCTTCTGCAGGGCGCGTTGGTGTTCGCGGAGCAGATTTAATGTCGTTGCGTCGTCGTCCGTGTCGACGATGCGACGGATCGTGGGCAGGGGCGTGCGCAATTCGCGCAACAGCAGGACGTGTTGGAGGCGCAGTAGTTCACGCTGGCCGTAATGGCGCCGGCCATCGTCGCCCGTCCACGCTGGCGGCAACAGTCCGATCGCGTCGTAGTGCCGCAAGGTACGGCTGGTCACGCCGCTCTTGCGCGCTATCTCGCTGATGTCGTAGTCGATGCTCATAGTGACAGCCTAGAAGTTGACGCAGCGTCAATGTCAAACGGCCGATGTGGGCGCCGCTCCCGCACGGAGCACCTCTCGGGTCGGCGCGAACCTACATTTGCCGTAGCACGACAAGGTGCTTGAGTCCTAAACTCGCCTTTATGACTGAATTCGATATCAAGCCCCGCTCACGCCAGGTTACCGATGGCATTGAAGCCACCGCCTCCCGCGGCATGCTCCGCGCAGTGGGAATGGGCGACGACGACTTCGCCAAGCCGCAGATCGGCATCGCGAGCTCGTGGAACGAGATCACGCCGTGCAACTTGTCGCTGCAGCGCCTCGCGCAGGCATCCAAGGAGGGCGTGCATGCAGGTGGCGGTTACCCGCTCGAGTTCGGCACCATTTCCGTGTCCGACGGGATCTCGATGGGGCACGAGGGCATGCACTACTCGCTGGTGTCGCGCGACATCATCGCGGACTCGGTGGAGGTCGTCATGCAGGCCGAGCGCCTCGACGGCTCGGTGCTACTCGCGGGCTGCGACAAGTCTCTGCCCGGCATGCTGATGGCAGCTGCGCGCCTGGACCTCGCATCGGTGTTCCTCTACGCGGGCTCGATCATGCCCGGTAACGTCACTCTCTCCGATGGCACCAATAAGGACGTCACGATTATTGACGCATTCGAGGCGGTCGGGGCCTGCTCTGCAGGACTCATGTCCGAGGAGGACCGCCTCGCAATTGAGAAGGCGATCTGCCCCGGTGAGGGCGCGTGTGGCGGTATGTTCACCGCCAACACCATGGCATCGGTGGGAGAGGCGCTCGGCATGTCGCTGCCCGGCTCCGCCTCGCCGCCCAGCCCCGACCGTCGCCGCGACATGTACGCGCACAAGTCGGGTGAAGCCGTGGTCAACATGCTTCGCCTGGGCATTACCGCCCGCGACATCATGACCAAGCCTGCGTTCGAGAACGCCATCGCTGTGGTCATGGCCTTCGGCGGCTCCACCAACGCCGTACTGCACCTGCTCGCGATCGCCAAGGAGGCGGACGTGGACCTGACCCTTGCGGACTTCTCGCGTATCGCCGACCAGGTGCCTCACCTGGGCGACCTGAAGCCGTTCGGTCAGTTCGTGATGAACGACGTTGACCGCGTGGGCGGCGTGCCCGCCGTCATGAAGACGCTGCTGGACGCAGGCATGATGCACGGCGACGTGATGACGGTGACCGGAAAGACGATGGCCGAAAACCTCGACGAGCTCAAGCCGAACAAGATTGATGGCCGCGTGGTGCGCGCGCTGAACAACCCCATTCACAAGTCCGGTGGAATCACCATCCTGCACGGCTCGCTGGCACCCGACGGCGCCGTCGTGAAGTCTGCAGGCTTCGACACGGACGTGTTCGAGGGCACCGCGCGAGTCTTTGAGGGCGAGCGAAAGGCTCTCGACGCACTCACCGCTGGCACCATCACCGCGGGTGACGTCGTCGTCATTCGCTACGAAGGCCCCAAGGGTGGACCGGGTATGCGCGAGATGCTCGCCATCACCGCAGCAATTAAGGGCGCAGGCCTGGGCAAGGACGTGTTGC
>Ga0307486_1000298_pt1 | contig 48436 bp, 42 predicted proteins | sample CBIW02metaG_FD_203663 | JGI IMG/M metagenome (GOLD analysis project Ga0307486, IMG submission 203663) | Sea-ice brine microbial communities from Beaufort Sea near Barrow, Alaska, United States - CBIW 0.2 | ecosystem: Environmental > Aquatic > Marine > Coastal | place: USA: Alaska | collected... | reverse complement strand
AAAAGAAAGCATTCTCTAATTCATCAAGTGCTGTTTGGTTACATTCGATATTCATCATAATGTAATGGGCTTTGTGTACCTTATTGATAAGGTACGCAAGTTGACGGCGACCCCAGTCTTCTAAACGGTGAATTGAACCACCAGACTGCTCGATAAGGGCGCGGTAACGCTCTAGCATTGCAGGAACCTGTTCAGATTGATCAGGGTGCACTAGAAATACGACTTCATAATGACGCATTCATTCTCTCCTTATGGATAATAAAAAGTTTCCTGACACTCTCGTAAGAGTACAGTGAAACAAGGAATCTTCAGACACTATGCCTGAAAAGCGCGAATTATAAACGATATTGATAGCCGTTACAAGGACTTATCTAAGCAAGTTTCATTAACAACCCTAGTCAAGACTACTGTTAATATCCTTAAGAACCTGTAAAGGAAATTTCGACCTTGTAATTGGGCGACCTATCACAAGATAGCTTGAACCCGCATTCACTGCCTGTCGTGGTGTCATAATGCGCTTTTGATCATTGACTTCACTACCCTCAGGACGTATGCCAGGAGTCACTAGACAGAAATCAGGCCCTAACCTCCTGCGTAATAACTTTGCTTCCTGTGCCGAACAGACTACCCCATCCAGACCCGAAGATTGAGCCAATTGAGCCAGCCTAAGGACGTTATCCTTAGGCGAGCCTTGTAGACCGATTTCAGCCAAATCCGATTGCTCCATACTCGTTAATACAGTCACCGCAATCAGTAGTGGTCGCTTCTCAAACTCATCCAGTGCCTCTCTAGCCGCTTGCATCATCTTCCGACCACCTAAAGCATGTACATTCACCATCCAAACACCCAAGCGAGCTGCAGCCTTAACAGCCTTGGCGACTGTATTTGGAATATCATGATATTTCAAATCTAAAAAAACGTCAAAACCGCTGGATATTAAGGTTGCTACAAAATCAGGACCTGCAACTGCAAACAGCTCCTTACCGACTTTTAAACGACACTCTTCAGGGTGTAAGTTGCCAACAAAATTCAATGCAGATATTTCATCTGCAAAATCCAACGCAACTAAGACCTTGGGATCTGCTAAATGAATTGATGACTCGCTATTTTGTAAATTACTTTGACCCATAAGAGACTCTACTTTTCTAATTTTAACAAGCTATTATCAGATTCTTTTAATGTCTTATTGACATTAACTTGATCTTTTTTAAGTTGAATTATTTGACTGGATTGTTTCTGATTAATCTTAATCTGCTTACGTAAGCGCCACTTAAGCTGTGCGACTTGAACCAGAATAACGCCAGCCCCAAGGAGGACGCCTAAAATAAGCATCATAGCCAGTACAAGACTTAAAGGTAAAGTAGGCCTAATCAAGAAGAGATCAAGCGTGACAGGTGCTGGATTGAGCACACCTAAAACCATCCCTATCCCAAGAATAAATAAGGTCACTGTAAATGAAATGAGTTTAAACATAAGTAATCTCTCCATGATAAGAATAGAGGGATTATAGAGGAATAAAAAAAAAGGGGCTACTTATGTAGCCCCTTTTTTTGGGATTAAACTAGAATATCCGTTGTCTCTTTAGAAGAGTCAACGCGTTCTCTTAGAGACTTACCTGGTTTAAAGTGCGGAACGCGCTTATCAGATAATTCAACCGTCTCCCCAGTTTTGGGGTTACGACCTACTCTAGCCTTTCTATGATGGAGACTAAAACTACCAAAGCCACGAATTTCAATTCGTTCACCCTCTGATAATGTATCAATCATAGAATCCACAACTTGATTCACTGCAATCTCAACATCTTTTTGAGAAAATTGAGTTTGTTTTCTTGCAATGAGCTCGATGATTTCTGACTTAGTCATTTGATCATTCTCTTAATAATCTCTAAAGAAAGAGAGTGTTAATTAAAACTAGCACCATGGTGCTAGTAAGATCAAAGAGTGACCCAAACTTTACGGCATGAGCCACTAGCAAATAACGACTTGCTATTTACTCTCAGATTACATCTTATCCTTGAAAAGGTCACCGAAAGTAGTGCCCGCTGTCGCGATAGTTTGCTTCTCAGAATAGCCTTTAACAGCTTGAGCTTCTTCATGTGCTTCTTTCGCTTTCATAGAAAGTGAAACTGAACGGTTCTTACGGTCGATATTTGTAATTTTAGCAACTACCTTATCACCTTCCTTAAGAACACTTGAAGCATCACGAGTGTCTTCGACTAACTCAGAAACACGAAGGTAACCTTCGACTTCTGGACCTAGATCGATAACCGCACCGCGCTCATCAACTGACTTAACGACACCTTCAACATCAGCACCCTTACCATTGTCAGCAACAAATTGACCGAATGGGTCTTGCTCTAACTGCTTAAGGCCTAATGAGATACGCTCACGATCAGGATCAATAGATAGAATAACAGTTTCTAACTCATCGCCTTTCTTGAAGTCACGAATAGCATCTTCACCAGTTTGCTTCCAAGAAATATCAGTAAGGTGAACAAGACCGTCAATACCACCCTCTAGACCGATAAAGATACCGAAGTCAGTGATTGATTTGATAACACCAGAGATTTTATCGCCTTTCGCATGAACCGCTGAGAAACCTTCCCAAGGATTGATTGCGCATTGCTTAATAGACAATGAAATACGACGACGCTCTTGGTCAACATCAAGAATCTTAACGTTAACTTCTTCACCTAGGTGAACCACTTTAGATGGGTGGATATTACGGTTAGTCCAATCCAATTCTGAAGTGTGGACAAGCCCTTCAATCCCTTCTTCGATTTCGATGAAAGCACCGTAATCAGTAATGTTAGCAACTTTACCAGAAACTTGTGCACCCATTGGGTAACGAGCAACCATGTCTGCCCAAGGATCTTCTTCAAGCTGTTTAAGACCTAGAGATACACGGCTACGCTCTTTGTCGAACTTAAGAACTTTAACGTCAATCTCATCGCCAACATTAACGATTTCAGAAGGATGGTTAACACGACGCCAAGCCATGTCAGTAATGTGTAGAAGACCATCAACACCACCAAGGTCAATAAATGCACCGTAGTCAGTAAGGTTCTTAACGATACCTTTAAGGACAGAACCTTCTTCCATGTTCGCAAGGATAGCTTCACGCTCAGCAGAGCTTTCAATTTCGATAACTGCGCGACGAGATACAACAACGTTGTTACGCTTACGATCAAGCTTAACAAGCTTCAACTCTACTTCTTTCCCTTCTAGGAAACCGAAGTCGCGGATTGGACGGATATCCACAAGTGAACCAGGTAAGAAACCACGAACGCCTTCAACGTCAACAGTAAGACCACCTTTAACCTTACCAGTCACAAGACCGATAACAACTTCACCGTCTTCCATAGCTGTTTCAAGACGATCCCAAGTCTTAGCGCGCTTCGCTTTTTCACGTGATAAACGAGTTTCACCCAAACCATCTTCTAATGATTCTAGGTAAACTTCTACGTCATCACCGATAGCGACTTCAAGCTCACCGTTAGCGTCTAAGAACTGGCTCTTAGGAATAGTTGATTCAGACTTCATGCCTGCATCAACAAGTACGGCTTCTTTATCAATACCGATTACAGTACCGATGATTAAAGCACCAGGGTTAAATTTTTCTTGAAAAGACTCTTCAAATAGTTCAGCGAAGGATAATTCACTCATGGATATAGCTACCATTTTTTTCATACCGTTGTCTAATGGCTGATGGGGGTATTAATCAGTCAACGGGTCAGTTAGTTAAATGTCGGCATCCCAATTGCCAACAAAAGACAAATCCCCAGCCTAAAAACAGGGCCAGGGATTTTAAAAGCTTTAATAATCAAGAGTTGATACATATTTAAAGGGTATACAACGATTGACAGGAATTTGAGTAAATTACTTCATCAAACCCCTATCCCACAATAAAGATTCTACTTTCTTGCAGACATCTTCAATGTTTAAATTCGAGGTATCCACGATGATTGCGTCATCTGCTGGCTTTAAGGGCGCAGTCTTACGATTCAAGTCGCGTTCATCCCGCTCTTCTATGTCTCGAGTTATCTTGTGGATATTAGCACTAACCCCTTGGTTTTTCAACTGATTAACACGTCTTTCTGCTCTAATTTCTGCCGATGCGGTTAAATAGAGTTTTAAATCGGCCTCTGGAAAGACCACTGTTCCCATATCACGACCATCCGCGACCAGGCCTGGCAACTCTGCAAAGGCTTTCTGTCTTGCCATCAAAGCAGTACGAACCTCTGGAATGACGGCAACCGTTGAGGCCACACCAGCCACCTCTTCGGTGCGAACTTTAGAGGTCACATCTTCACCTTCATACAAAATACTCGTTGCCACGAACTCAACCGGCAAGGCTTCTGCCAAAGCCACCAAGCCTGGTACGTCATCTAAAGCCAGCTGGTTTTTGACGGCACCAAACGCTAAGGCACGATATATCGCTCCACTGTCTAGTAGATGAAAGCCTGTCTTACTGGTTAGGTACTGTGCAAGAGTGCCTTTGCCAACACCGCTTGGACCATCAACAGTGACCACTGGGACGGATAATTGAGTCATACTTAAAGCTCCTTAATGGCTTCAACCTGCATACCAACTTGATTAATTAACTCAAGAAAGGTTGGGAATGAAGTATTTACATTGGCGCAATCATCAATCACTATTTCAGAAACTGCGTTTAAACCTGCGATGGTCATTGCCATGGATATTCTGTGATCATGATGACTTTGAATCGCAGCAGATTGCTTTGACTGGATGCCGCCATTAATCACCATACCATCTGCGGTTGGTAAAGCATCGAGACCAATGGCTTGCAAGGCATCCGCCATCACCTGTATGCGATCCGATTCCTTAACGCGTAACTCTTCTGCACCCGTCAGAATTGTTTGACCTTCGGCACTCGCAGCAACGACAAACAGCACTGGAAACTCATCAATCGCCAAGGCCACTAATTCTTCAGGAATGGTAATCCCTTTTAGCGGCGCATAACGTACATGAACATCAGCAACAGGTTCTCCACCGACCTCATGTGCATTTTCGAGAGTTATATTTGCACCCATTAGCTGTAGGATCTTCACAATACCAACGCGGGTAGGATTCATCCCAACGTGTTCAATCACTAAGTCAGAACCCTTAGAGACGGCAGCCGATGCCATAAAAAATGCAGCGGATGAAATATCTGATGGCACATCAATATGACGCCCGGTTAATTTACCGCCACCCACTAAACAAGCTTTCATCTGCTGACTATCAATTTTTTCTGAAACGACTTCATAACCGAAGCCATTCAGCATACGCTCAGTATGATCTCGCGTTGGTGCAGGCTCTAAGGCACAAGTTTTACCCTCAGCATACAAACCCGCTAATAAGACACAAGATTTAACCTGAGCGCTGGCCATGGGTAAAACATAGTCAATTGCCGTCAAGGACCCATTGCCTGTACCCGTAATTTTTAGAGGAGGCATGCCGCCTTCCGCAGTCTCTATTTGGGCGCCCATTGCACGCAAAGGAGCTGTAACACGTTTCATAGGACGTTTTGACAAAGAGGCATCACCGATTAACTCACAATCAAAATCCTGTCCGGCCAAAATACCGGCCATCAAGCGCATAGCCGTCCCAGAGTTCCCCATATCCAAAGGCTTATTAGGTTTCTGCAATCCCTTTAAACCCACGCCATGAATAGTGATATTTCCATTATCAGGTCCTTCAATCTTCACTCCCATATCCTGAAAGGCTTTTAAGGTCGCTAAACTATCATCGCCTTCTAAAAAGCCAGTCACGGTCGTAATGCCCTCAGAGATAGCCCCCAACATAATACTTCTGTGTGAAATAGATTTGTCACCAGGTACGCGAATGCGGCCTTTAATCGTGCCGCCGGGCTGAACTTTGAATTGTACATTTGCCATATCTTGGATTCTTTTTTGGTAATTATTTAAATAATTAGGTTGCTATATCAGTCGAACATTAAAACCAATATTTTAGCACTAGTGACCTAAAAAGGCTTAGTCAATCAGTGGCCTATATGTCTATCACGAGCGCTTTTCGCATTTTCAAATAGCTTGAATAACTGCTCACCCTCTTTTGCTTCAACCAACTCCGTTAAAGCTGTTATCGACTGTTGGTAATTCTTTAACCACTTAACGATTGCGTCTGAATTGGTTAAAGCAATATCCCGCCACATAGTTGCATCACTGGATGCAATCCGCGTAAAGTCTCTAAACCCACCGGCCGTGTAAGGAAACACATTCCCCAACTCTGGATGGTCATCCAATAGATCAACCAATGAAAAAGCTAATAAATGCGGTAAATGACTGGTTGCAGCGAAGATATCATCATGCTGTTCAGCGCCCATGACTTCAACATTGGCGCCTAAAGCGTGCCATAGCTCCGTGACCAGTTGAATTGCATCGGCATTAGTCTGCTCGGCTGGCGTCAAAATCACACGATGATTAATATAAAGCGCTGGATCAGCCGCCGTGACACCGCTTTGCTCTTTGCCTGCAATCGGGTGACCTGGCACAAAAAACTCAGGTAAGCGACCAAAGACTTTAATGGCCGAAGTTATTACACTGCTCTTAGCACTGCCAGCATCTGTAATAATGGCGCCCTGCTTGATATAAGGCTTCATCTCCTCAAGCACCGCTTCCATAACACCCAAAGGCACAGCCAACATAATCAAATCACTGTCAACGACCGCCGCCTGCATATCTGTACTGTATTCATCAATTACGCCAAGTGCTATGGCTGTGCGTAAACTAGATTCATCTTGGCCAAACCCTATAACAGTCTTGGCCAGGCCTGCTTGCTTTAATCCCTTAGCAAAAGAACCGCCGATTAAACCTACACCGACAATGGTGATCTTATTGAGTGGTTTCAACTTATAAATCCTTGGAAATCGATAATAAAACCGACTTAAGTGTGTCGATAAAATGCTGATTTTCAACTTGGGTACCGATAGAAACGCGCAAAAAACAGTGCAAACCATAGTTACTGACAGGACGCACAATCACGCCCTCTTCCAATAACCCCTGATTCACTTCCATCGCTTTTTCACCTAAATCAATACACAGAAAATTTCCAGCAGAAGGAATTGAGTCAATTCCTAAAATCGATAAAGCCTCTTGAATCTGGCGCATCCCCTGTTGATTCAATAAGAGCACTTTTTCTACGAAACCCTGATCTTCTAAGGCCGAGACAGCGGCGATCTGTGCATAATTATTAACATTAAATGGAGCTCTTACCTGATTGATATAGCTTATTATTTCCTCACAACCCGCTAAATAACCGACGCGCAAAGATGCCAAGCCATAGGCCTTCGAGAAAGTTCTGGAAACCAATAAATTAGAATAACTTGTCAGATAATCAATGCCATTCGCATACTCATCCGAATTGAGTTGCGCTTGCGCATATTCAACATAGGCCTCATCCAATACTACTATCACCGTTTTAGGCACTTGAGAGATAAAGGCTTCCCACTCTTTACGATTGAAAACCGTCCCGGTTGGGTTATTCGGGTTAGCAAGGTAAATAACTTTGGTTTTATCGGTAATCGCCGCTAGCATCGCAGGCAAGTCATGCCCCCAATCTTTCGCAGGAACTTCTACACCTGTTGCTCCGACCACTTGAGCTGAAATTGGATAGACAACAAAGGCATATTGCGAATAAAGTATCTCATCACCAGGCCCTGCAAAAACGCGTGCTACCAACTCTAATAACTCATTAGAACCGTTACCAATCGCCAACTGTTCAGGTCTGATTGACAAAAAGTCAGCAAGAGCCGATTTTAAAGCATAGGCACTACCATCTGGATAGCGCGCGATCTCTTTAAGTTCATGTTGAATAGCTGTCAAAACAGCTGGGCTTGCACCTAAAGGATTTTCATTGGACGCCAATTTAGAAATATAGGTCAACCCCAATTCACGCTGTAACTCGCTGACAGGTTTGCCAGGAATATAGGGATGAATTCCAAGAATCTGTGGTTGAACCAGATCACAATAAGCTACATTTGTTTCATTCATAATTTTGTCAGTTTACCTGTACCAATGTGAAGTCTATAATCATTTCACGCTGCATAATTTAGACACTTTAAAGCGCTATCATGATTAGAGCGGTGAAACGGGAAAAGAGCCTAATAATTTAAAGAACGCCGACTTAGACTTAACTTCTTCAAGGGCTTGTTTCAGATTTTCATCCTGCTGATGCCCCAAGACATCAATAAAAAACTGATAATCCCAAGTGGTATCCAGTGATGGACGAGAGATAATTCGTGTCATATTAATCCCACGACTGCTAAAACAAGACAATATATCCAACAAGGCGCCAGATTGATTTTTCATGGAAACAATCATGGCCGTTTTATCCTCACCACTAGACTGCGTAGCATCACGCCCCACTACCCAAAACTTAGTGGTATTGTCAGACTGATCTTCAATATGCGATTCAAGAATATTCAATTGATAAAGTTGTGCGGACTGCTCAGAAGCAATTGCAGCAATACTGGAATCGGTCTGCGCCATTTTGGCCGCCAGTGCGTTGGAAGCAACCGCTTCCACTTCTGCCCAAGGCAAATTATTTCTAATCCACTGTTCACACTGCCCCAAGGCTTGTTGATGCGCGACAATTTTATGAATATTTTCGAGCGCTTTAGACTTTGATAATAAACAGTGATGAATCTCAAGAGCAACTTCACCGGAAACCTTTAAATTCGTTGTCACTAAGACATTTTGAGTGCTTTTAACAACGCCTTCAGAAGAGTTTTCAACCGGCACCATACCGTAACTTGCCTCGTCTTTTTCAACCGCTTCAAACACTTTCTCAATGGTCGAAACTGCAATAGGATGCGCCGATGAACCAAACTGTTTGATAACACTGGCATGAGAATAACTGCCTTCAGGCCCTAGATAAGCCACCGTAGTTGGCTGTTCAATCGCCAAGCAAGCGGACATAATTTCCCTAAAGAGCTTCGCCATCTCTTCATCAGGCAATAAGCTGGTGTTGCGGGCTTTGACGGCACGCAAAACTTGCGCTTCTCGCTCAGGCCGATAAAACACCGCATCGACATTACCGCCTTGGGTTTTAATGTCAGCCACTTTTTGAGCACATGCGGCTCTTTGACCAATCAAATCTTGAATTTGAGCGTCAATCGCATCAATTTGAGCTCTAATCTCTGTCAATTGCATCTGTTCTGTCGTCATTCAACTGCCTGTCTATTTCTATTCTTAGTTCTATTTTATTAAGCGTGTGTTTTCGCAAACTGTTCCATAAAGGCAATCAGGGCATCCACCCCTTCTTCCGGCATGGCGTTATAAATACTCGCACGCATGCCACCAAAAATCTTATGGCCTTTCAAACTTAACAATCCAGCCGTCGTAGAGGCTTGAATAAACTCAGCCTCTAACTCTTTGTTTGTAAGATAAAAAGTCACATTCATCCATGAACGCTGTGAAGGTTTAATCGTATTGTAATAAAACGCTGAGCTGTCGATATAATCATAGAGTTTCTCTGCTTTACGTTGATTAACCAACGCAATTGTTTCAACGCCACCATTGGCTTTAAGCCATTCGAAGACCAATCCTGCTAAATACCAAGCATAGGTTGCTGGGGTATTAAACATCGACTCGTTATTCGCATAGGTTGCCCATTTTAATAAGGTCGGCGTGATTTCACGTGCATGACCAATTAAATCATTGCGAATAATCATAATCGATAAACCAGCAGGTCCAATATTCTTTTGAGCCCCTGCATAGATGACGGCATAACGACTAACATCAATCGGACGACACAGAATATTAGAAGACATATCCGCAATCACGGGCTTACCTTGTGCAAACACATGTTCAAGCTGATCTTCTTGAAATGCCAGCCCGGTAATGGTCTCATTGGTACACAGGTGAATATATTTAGCATCCTCACTAAATGACCATTCAGCCATATCAGGAATTTCAGTTGGGTTTTTGGTTTCACCACCGACGACAACGTTGACATTAACGTAACGTGAAGCCTCTATAATCGCCTTATCAGACCAAACACCGGTGTTGAAATAATCAACGGTATCGCCTTCAGCCGTTAAGTTAAGCGGAATCGCTGAAAACTGCATTGAAGCCCCACCATGCAGAAACAAAACTTGATAGTTATCTGGGATGGCCAACACTTCTCGTAAATCAGCTTCTGTTTGATGAGCAACCGCCATGTATTCTTTACTACGATGGCTCATCTCCATAATGGACATGCCTGTATGATTCCAATCTAAAAACTCTGCTGATGCTTTACGCATGACCGCTTCTGGCAACATTGCTGGACCTGCACTAAAGTTAAATGCTCTTGCCATGCTAATTTAATCCCTTATTCTAAGACAAAAGACGTTCTAAAATCAGGCTGTAAACCTGGCTCTAAAACGTCTAAAAGACCCTATGCTAAAAGCAGAGGGCCTTTGATTAATGGTTATTTTATGTTTATTCTGAATCGTTACTTTCAGTGCCTTCAGTCGTCTCATCGCTTTCAACAATGTTATCTTCAACACCATCTTCCGCGACCGCTTCAGTTGTAACGCCTTCAATAGCAGACTCTTCATCTTCTAATAAGACTTCATCTTCAACATCAACGACCGCTAGACCAACAACTAACTCGCCTTTTCCGACGTTAATCAACTTGACACCTTGCGTGTTACGACCCACGACTGAGACGTCTGAGACACGTGCTCGTACCAAAGTCGCTTTATTGGTAATTAACACCATCTCTTGCTCAGGGACAACTGAAACCGCTGCCACAACTGAACCATTACGTTCAGACGTTTTAATGGAGATAACCCCTTGACCACCACGATTAATGGTTGAATAATCCTCTACCGGCGTACATTTTCCATAACCATGTTCAGTGGCTGTCAAAATTAAGGTATTAGGTCTAGCAACTTGCATACTAATGACTTTAACACCGTCCGCCAACTTCATTCCACGAACACCGCGAGCAGTACGCCCCATGACACGAACATCTGACTCTTTGAATCGAATCGCTTTACCGATATTACTGAATAACATAATTTCTTGTTCGCCATCGGTTAAAGCCGTTCCGACTAACTCATCATCATCCAACAAATCAACAGCGATAATACCGTTAGCACGTGGACGAGAGAAATCTTTCAGCGCAACACGTTTTACAACCGAATTGCGGGTTGCCATAAAGACAATGCGTTCGTCAAACTCATCGACCGGTAATACTGAAGTGATATATTCTCCATCTGCTAATGGCAGAATATTCACGATTGGCTTACCACGGCTACCACGACTGGCAAGCGGTAACTGCCAAGTTTTCTGCCAGTAAAGCTTACCTGTGTTCGAGAAGCACAACAGCATATCATGCGTACTGGCCACAAATAGCTGACCGACTTCATCCTCTTCTTTCATTGCTGTCGCGGATTTACCGCGACCACCGCGTTTTTGCGCGCGATAGTCACTTAATGGCTGTGTTTTGATATAGCCATCTTCAGATAAAGTCACGATACGATCTTCAACCGCAATTAAATCTTCAGCATCTAAATCTTGGTAGGTGTAATCAATAACAGTACGACGTGCATCACCGAAGGTTTCAACGACTTCACTCAGTTCTTCTCTAACCACTTCCGTCAAACGATCAGGATTTCTCAAGATATTTAAGAATTCGGTGATTTTTTCGACAAGTCCTTTGTACTCTTCAATAATTTTATCTTGCTCTAAACCTGTTAGACGATGCAAACGCATCTCAAGAATAGATTGTGCCTGAACCGGAGATAACTTATAAATATCGCCATCCACACCAAAACCTTCTGCCAAGTTTTCTGGACGCATATCTTTTAGCTCAACATGCCCTAACAATTCGACCACTTTACCCACAGGCCACTCTCTTTCAAGCATGCGTTCTTTAGCAACCGCTGGACTTGGAGAGGCTTTGATTAGCTCAATCATCTCATCGATATTATTTAAAGCAATCGCCAAACCTTCTAAGGTATGGGCTTTTTCTCGCGCTTTACGAAGTTCAAAAATGGTACGACGAGTGACCACTTCACGACGATGTTTAACGAACGCGGTAATAATTTCTTTTAGATTCAACAGTTTCGGCTGACCTTCAATCAATGCAACCATATTGACACCAAACACGGTCTGCATGGTAGTCTGCTTGTATAGGTTGTTGATCATGATCTCAGGCACTTCACCGCGACGTAGCTCAATCACGACACGCATACCATCTTTATCGGACTCGTCACGTAAAGCGGTAATACCATCAATTTTCTTTTCTTTAACCAATTCAGCAATACGCTCAATCAGACGTGCCTTGTTAACTTGGTATGGCAATTCATCAATAATGACTTTTGATTTACCGCTTTTATCCGTTTCAATAGACGTTTTTGCACGAATTTTAACGCGACCACGGCCGGTTTCGTACGCTTCACGAATACCACTCGTGCCATTGATAATACCGTAAGTAGGGAAATCTGGCCCAGGAATGAGCTCCATCAAACCGTCAAGATCGATCTCAGGATTATCAATCACAGCTAAACACGCGCTAACGGTTTCAGTTAAGTTGTGTGGCGGAATATTTGTTGCCATACCGACTGCGATTCCAGAAGAGCCGTTGACTAGTAGGTTAGGGATTCTGGTTGGCATTACTACTGGCTCTGATTCGGAACCATCATAGTTTTCTGCAAAGTTAACGGTTTCTTTATCTAAATCAGCAAGCAAGTGATGGGCAATCTTTGACATTCTAATTTCGGTATAACGCATTGCCGCAGGAGAATCACCATCGACCGACCCGAAGTTACCTTGCCCGTCTACCAACATATAACGTAATGAGAATGGCTGAGCCATACGAACGATCGTGTCGTAAACTGCTGTGTCACCATGAGGGTGGTATTTACCGATTACATCCCCGACAATACGGGCAGATTTTTTGTAAGGTTTGTTAAAATCGTTATTCAGTACATTCATTGCGTAAAGTACGCGACGGTGAACCGGTTTTAAGCCATCTCTTACATCAGGAAGCGCTCGTCCTACAATTACGCTCATGGCGTAACTTAAGTAGGATTGTTCCATTTCATCTTCTAACGCAATGGGAATAATTTCACGTGCAAATTCAGACATCGATAATCCAATTATTTAGTTAACTATATTAAAGGTTATATTATACCCACATAGCTACCCTAAAGCGACAGTTATAATGACCCTTTCCCGGTATCGATAAATATTTTTTAAGCCGCTAGAGAGCTTTATTTTAGCTTAGAGGGTTTTAAGTGGGTTTTAAGTAAATTAAAACCCCGGTAAAGCAGATAAATTAGGTATAATTTTTGGCTATTTATTGAATCAATCAAGCCTCTTTTAGAGGTAAAAGTGAATCCTGATGAGTGTATCAACTTCCATAGAAACCCCGAAAAACCCCGATAATGCGCTCAAATCGCCCAATGCAGACCAGGCAGAGTTAGATAACTTTAACCGCCTGTCTAATACCTGGTGGGATACCGAGGGTGAATTTGGCGCTTTACACAAAATCAATCCTTTTAGAGTTGAGTTTATTCGGCGCTTTCAACCGATTAAAAATCAATCGGTTGTCGATATTGGTTGCGGCGGCGGCATACTCTCTGAGTCTTTGGCGGCTGCAGGTGCAAAAGTGACGGGCATTGATTTAGCTAAAGAAGTGTTGGGAGTTGCAAAACTGCATGGTTTAGATTCTGGTATCAAGGTCCATTACCAGTTGATTGCCGCAGAAGAGTACGCTGAGCTGCATGCTGAAAAACATGATATTGTGACCTGTATGGAGATGCTTGAGCACGTGCCTGATCCACAAGCGATTATTAAAGCCGCCGCGTTGTGTGTCAAGCCGGGTGGCTGGGTTTTCTTTTCAACGCTTAACCGCAACTATAAATCCTATCTATTAGCCATTTTTGCTGCTGAACAGGTTTTGAATTTAGTGCCAAAAGGCACGCATACTCACGAGAAGTTCATTACACCTGCCGAACTGGATGCGATGGCAAGGCAAGCAGGCCTTTATTTAAGAGACAGTGCGGGCATTGAGTTCAACCCATTACTTGATCAATATGGCTTAAATGACAATGTCGATGTGAATTATCTTTTGGCTTATCAAAAAGCCGTTTAGGTTCGCTTTAAGAAAACCTATTCAAACAAGTGATAAACATCCTATCACCCAATACTTTTTAGACTTATCTATTTTTAGGAACACTTTATTACCATGGCTACCTCCACACCCATTGAATGCATCCTATTTGATTTAGACGGTACCCTGCTGGATACCTCATATGACTTTGCGTTTGCGCTCAATCAAACCTGTCGTGATTTCGACCAACCCCCTTTACGTTACCAAACTATTAGAAAGGTGGTATCGCAAGGTGGCCTGGCCATGACCCAACTGGCCTTCCCATTACTAGAAGGTGAAGCGCTTGAAGCGCGCAGACAACACTTTTTAAACGTCTATTTTGAAAACATCGACAACCACACACGGATTTTTGCAGGATTGGAATTAGGCTTACAGGCATTAGCGCAACAAAATATTCCCTGGGGCATTGTCACTAATAAACCGGGCTGGTTGACAGAGAAGTTATTAGCCAATCTAAACTTCCCAAGCAAGCCGTTAAGTGTCATTAGTGGTGACACACTGACCGTTCGTAAACCAGATCCAGCGCCCTTATTGCTGGCGGCCAAAGAGTGTCATGTCGCGCCAGAAAATTGCCTCTATATTGGGGATCATATCAGAGATATTGAAGCGGGCAATAATGCCGGTATGAAAACGGCATCCGCATTATTTGGTTACTTACCTGATCTACCGGAAAACCACTCTGAAAAACCTTGGCCGGCCGATTATCATTTTGAGACCCCCTTTGAGATAAGTCTATTTTTTAAGGCTCTCAAAAATAGATAAAATTTGCGCGAACCATATAACCTATAAAACCATATTTATTTAAAATAAAGCAAAAAAATAGAGAGAGTTGCATGCAAACATATTTAATCACCGGAGCGGCCCAAGGGTTAGGTAAAGCCTTAAGTAGACAGCTAGTCGAAAAAGGTCATCAAGTCATTCTGCTCGACAAAGAACTCAAAGCCCTTAATGCCCAGTATGACGAGCTCAACTCTGAGTTGGTAGCGCTTTATCCGATGGATTTATTGGGTGCAAATATCGATCATTACCAAGCTCTTCAGAATACGATCACTGAAGAATATGGCAAATTAAATGGCGTCATTCTCAATGCCGCTATTCTGCCCGCCTTCACGCCGATTGAGAATTTTGATTACATGCAGTGGTATGAAGTGATACACACCAACCTCAATGCCAACTTTCATTTGATTCAAAACACGCTCGGGCTATTGAGAAAGAGTGAGAACAGCAAGCTCCTGGCCGTATTAGATCAAAACGTCGATCTGCATCCCGCTTATTATGGTGCCTATGGCGTGGCTAAGGCAGGCTTAGAACAGCTGATGATTACCGTCGCGGCAGAACATAAAAACACAGACTTGGATCTCTACAATGCAAAGCTAGAAACCTTTGCCACAGAGTCAAGAGGTCGGTTATTCCCGGGTGAAAACTCATTGGACCTGCCTTCTGCCGAGCACATGGCGAAGCGAATCTTAGCCTCTTTATTAGAAGACAAAATAGATCCTACTATCCAGTGTCTATAAAAAAACCAGTGTTTTAAACAGCCTTAAACTGACCAGGCCTGGTCAGTTTTAAAATTGACTTATCGACTCTTTAAAGGCCTTCATTTCTTATGATTGCTACCGTTGGAACCCGTCATACCAGCTGTTAAGCTAAAACGCATCGCTTCTTCCATACTCAAATCTACTGGGGTCACAGCACTTTTTGGGACTAACACTGCATAACCGCCAATCATATAACTCAACGGCAAATACACTAATATACTATCGTCATCATTAAAGCCATCAGGCAACTTATGCATTTCGTGTTCGGTAATGAAGCCGATGACTTTCATATTGTCGTTTACCTGCACAGAAACGACCTGCTCATAACTTTGTTCTTCTTTAGGCTTAAAGTAATCTAAAAAATCGCGAAAAGCGCCATAGATAGGTTTAACGATTGGCATATGCGAAAGCAGCTGTTCTAGCTTTGAAAACAGTAGCTGTGCCATATAGGCATGCATAACCAAGCCAATCAAAAACAGCACTCCTAGACCCGCAACCACTCCCATTCCCGGCCAATAAAGAGTACTGGGTAAAACAATTTGAATCAGGCCTCCGAGCACAGATTCCGCAGTGACTGCCAACCAATACAGCAGGTAAAAGGTTAAAACAATCGGCAAAATGGTGAATAAACCCGTCAGCATATATCTACTAATAAAACAAAACATTTAAACTTCCTTTTTTAAAGTGACCAGGCCTGGTCGCTTTTATTTTTAATCTATAATTAAATAATCTATTTAATTGAACTTCAGTCGAACCTGATTTTATTGATACCGTTTTTAGAGGACTAAATACCTTAAAATTAAAACCACATCTTTTTGGATTAATTTATTCAACTATAAATGACGCTTAATCATATGAAGCAATGCATAGGCTATTGTAAATGTGGATGCGAATGAACAAAATTCTGATTCATTGAATGTAATCGGCCGTCCATTCTTATCGACTAATTGCCCATTATGCGCAATTTTGTCCCTATGTTTTTTGATAGTTAGTAATGTAGTGATCAATTCGACACATAAAGGAGGAATATTATTACCTTTACTAATCAAAGGAAGTAAATACTGAAGTTGTGGACTGTAAGATAAAGAACCTGTTAACACCTCACTTACTCGAGATTGATTACTTGCACGCCCAGGAACCTTTTCTAGCTCAATAGAGCACACTTGTAATAGTAATTGCTCTATTGCAGTACTTCCCTTCATAATAAATTCATTGGGCTCTCTTTTGACAAAAGCCTGAAGCATTTGTAAGAAAATTTTGTGTTGGTTTTTTGAATCTGTAGGTCGCCACGTAACACTTATAGAGTTTGTTCCTTCAATAGATTTATCACTACTACTCCAAATATCTGCTGGCCAATAACTAACTTTATTCTCCATATAATTTTGCCTATTTAAAATAGGGCTATTACCATGCATTTCGAGTAGATGACTACTGCCAATATTTGAAGATAGATTAACATCCAAAATAATCGAATTTTCAGTGACTCCTAATTCTTGAAAATTAATTATATTTAATTGATTAGGGACTACATTAATAATTCCCGTTGCGGTTTTCGCACCTACAAGATTATATATAGCGGTATTAAAAAAATTGTCCGCAAATACATGCTTTAAGAATAGTATCAAATGAGGTTGATAATCAAATATAGCCTCATTAGTTCCACAAATTGAACACTTTTCATCATTCAAAGCGGCTTGAATTTCAGCACACTGATCTAATTTTGTTGAATGCATTGAAGCTATATTGTATGGAGTTAACCACTTTTCGTGATCCACTCGACATTTTGGGCATACAAATGATTTTTTTGGAAGAGGAGGGAATATTTTCTTGAATATAACTTGATATGGTTTCTGCGGAGCTGAAACTTCTTCGCTTTTATTGGCTTTAGAACTTAAAACTACGCCTACTTCATTATCTAAAGTTGTTAAAAATAAATTTAATTGTTCTACAAACCTTTTTGACCAGCTTTTTTTATACACATCCAAGGCAGCTAGGAATTCTTCTTTCGAATCAAACTCATGACTCCAAACATCCTCTATTCGTTTCTGAGGTCTTATTGCAAAACCTTCATGGTCAGAGGAAGGCAATCCAAATAAGATCTCTACTGACTGTTCAGTTGTATTACCAGTTACAGAAAAATATATTTTTTCTTGTAAGGAGAGCTGTGGAGAGATTCTATATTTCATATAGCAAGCTCAAAAAAATTCATAAAATTATTAAATACTGATCTTTTTAGATTCATCTAAAGTTACCCCACCACTTGTTTTAATAACTTAGGCGCTGAATTTAACAAGGCTTGGGTATATTCATGTTTTGGAAAACGCATGACTTGCTCGACACGGCCTTGCTCGACTATACGCCCTTCTTTCATAACCGCGACTTCATGTGCTATCGCAGGAATAATCGATAAGTCATGGGTAATAAAGAGAAAAGAGAGTTGATATTTTTGCTGTAGGTCTTCAAGTAGATTCAATACCTGCGCACGCACAGTGACATCCAAGGCACTGGTGGGCTCATCACAGATAATCAATTCTGGCTCGACCGCCAAAGCGCGGGCGATGCCGATTCTTTGGCGTTGGCCACCGGAGAACTCATGTGGAAATCGATACTTGTGCTCTGATAATAAGCCAACCTGCTTTAGTAGCTCTTCAATACGTGCATCTTGGTCTTTTTTATCACGAGAGCCGACTTGCAGACTGTCCATACCTTCGCGAATGATTTCACTAATGGTCATACGCGGATTTAACGCTGAAAAAGGGTCTTGGAAAATAACCTGCACCTTCTTTCTAAACGGTTTCATCTGTTTTTCTGTTAAAGCGGTAAAGTCGACAATACTTTCGATCTCCGACTCTCCCTCACCAGGCGTGGAGAAATCCACCGATCCAGAAGTACTATTGACCAGTTTTAAGATGGCCTGACCAATCGTACTTTTACCACTTCCTGATTCGCCAACCAGTGCTAACGTTTGGCCTTTTTTAATGGTTAAGGTAACACCATCCACGGCTTTAACGTATCCAACGGTACGTTGAAATAGGCCTTTTTTAACAGGGAAATATACTTTTAAATCATTGATTTGCAGCAATGATTTAGTGTCTATAATTGGCTTAAAGGATTTCTTAGGAATAGCATCAGCCAGTAACTGCTGAGTATATGGGTGTTGGGGGTTATTGAAGAAGTGATCTTTATCCGCCTGCTCTACTATCTCACCTTGTTTCATGACGGCAACACGATCTGCCATTTCATTGACCACGCCCATATCATGAGTAATAAATAAAATAGACAGGCCTCGTCTATCACGAATACTTCTCAGCAACTCTAAGACTTGTGCCTGGATGGTGACATCTAAAGCCGTGGTCGGTTCATCAGCAATCAACAGATCCGGTTCGCAAGCCAAAGCCATGGCAATCATCACCCGCTGCATCTGCCCGCCAGAGAGTTGATGTGGATACCAGTCATAACGATCATTGGCTTGTGGAAGACCCACCTCTTCAAACAGAGAGACAACTTTTTGGCGCGCTTGTTTACCGCGTACTTTCAAGTGCACACGTAAAACTTCTGCTACCTGTTCTCCGACTTTCATCACGGGATTTAAAGAGGTCATAGGTTCCTGAAAAATCATCGCAACCTGCTTGCCGCGAATCTTCTGCATTTGATATTCAGGTAAGGTAAATAGCTCTGTTTTATTAAGTGAAATGGCTCCAGCCGTGACCTGCAGTGCCTCAGGCAGTAATCGCATAATAGCTAGCGAGGTTAGCGACTTGCCACTGCCTGACTCTCCGACCAATGCAAAGATTTCTCCCGATTTAATCGAGAAACTAATATCATTGATTAACGGGGAATCATTGGCCGCAATACTTAGGTTTTGAATATTTAAAACAGGGTGGCTTTGATGTGTCATAGTCTCAATTTCGTTTTATCGTAATTTTAAAGGTTCAATAAGCTGGTATTTGCCCTGTTCATCTTGTTCCATAACAATCACTTGGCAATTATCTGGGTTGTCTAGCGCTTCAAACTCTTCAACTGTCCAGTGCAACCAACGCATCAAAAAGATTCTAAGCGTCATACCATGTGTGACAATCAAGACATTATCAGGAAAACTTTCTTTATTAAAATCTCGATACATGGTCTCAAAAAACACACTAACACGATCATACACATCCGCGCCTGATTCACCATCTTTCATTCTATAATAAAACAGACTGTATTGGTTTCGTTCAATTCTTAATAAACGACTGTCATCTGGATGGCGAAGATGCCCCCAATCCTGCTCTCTTATCCGAGGATCCTCCTTACTTCCCTTTAGGGCACCCTTTAGGACTGTTGCAATACCCTCATGAGTCTGTCGGGTTCGGTAATAAGGTGAAATATAAGCCTGAACTGTTTCAGAACCAATTCTTTCAAGAATCTCTTGGCCGGCTTGTATTGCTTGAGAGTGACCAAGTTCGGTTAAATTCAGCGCATAATCAGGAATCGTTTCATAGTTTAAGGCATCTTCATTGCCTTGTGACTGACCATGCCTGACTAACATAATTCTTTTAGGTTTCATAAATACATCTCTTACATTCCAAAAACAGAATACGTTTCTGAACTGATCAATTAACTCGTCGGGGGTCTAATACCATCTGCACTCTATCCGAGAATAGATTGGCGGCTAAGACTAAGGTAAACATAAAAACAAATGCTGAGAACAGAGACCACCAAACCATTGGCTCTCTAGCCATCTCTAAACGCGCTTGGTTAATCATATTCCCCCAGCTTGCGGTGGTTGGATCGACCCCAACGCCCACATAAGACAAAACCGCTTCAGCCAGTACCAATCCACTAAAATCTAACACTAAAGCAATTAAGACCAGATGCATTAAGTTGGGCAAAATATGGTTTTTAATAATCTTAAAAGGACCTAAACCAAAGGCTTTGGCGGCAGAGACATATTCTACTTGGCTTATTTTAAGGGTTTCTGCACGTAATAAGCGGCACAATCCCGTCCAACTGGTTAAACCTAAAATAAAGATTAAAAACAGTAGGCGTAGATCAGCCCGCTCTTCAGTACTGCCAAACCAGTCACTATTATTGGTGATAATCACTTGCATCACCAGCACCGCGGCGGCAATCAATAATACCCCAGGTATCGAATTTAGGGTGGTATAGAGATACTGAATCACATCATCTACCCAGCCTTTAAAGTAACCAGCACTAATGCCTAATATCAATGCCAAAGGCAACATGACTAAGGTGGTTAACAGTCCAATCAATACGCCAGTACGGATACTTTTGATCGATTGTAACAAGACATCCTGCCCGACCTTATCGGTGCCTAAGACATGATAAAAGTGGCTCAAGTAATAAAACCAAATAAATAGAAATAATAAGCTAAACAGGCTGATATAAGCTGTTTTCCATGGCAATTTTTTGGCTTTGTCGTTAATCCCCCGAAACTCGTAGATCTTAAATCTAAAGTAAGCATGCACCATTAATAACAGGGCCATAATTCCAAGTGTAAGCAGTAACGGCAAGCCCGTTTTACCCAAAACATCCAACCAAATGGAAGCACCATCCATTAAGTGCTGCCCGCCATGCTTCAGGACTAAATAACTTTGTGAAACTTGACCGTTTTCATCAAAATTGAGTGAAGTACTGTATTCATGCGTGGCAAATGGCGCTGAATAAGTGCGTTCCGTCTGTTCGATTAAATGCATCAGAGAAAGGTCTAATACACTATAAACTCCCTGTCGTTTTTCTGACGTGTTCTCGCCATTAGAGGTCAGCTGAACATGTACCGAGCCCAATAATGCGAACACAAAATAGAACGTCAAGATGACCATCGAAGCCATGGCAACCCGCGACTCAAAAATACTACGCCATTGCTTTCTAGCCTGCTCGGAGTTTTTAATGGAACGAATCCCTGCCAAAATAACAAACAGTAAGCTCCAAACCATCAAATCGGTCCATAACCATACAAAACTCATGATAATTTCACCCGAGGATCAAAGAGCGTGTAAGAGATATCCGTCAGAATCAGGCCGATGATATATAAAACAGAGCCTAAAAACACGATGGCTTTGACTATACCAAAATCTTGGGCATTAATCGCATCCAACGTGTAACTGCCCAGGCCTGGTATACCAAAGAAGGATTCCATAATCAGACTTCCCATAAAGAGCGTCGGAATCACAACGACCACACCCGTTAAAATCGGTAACATGCCATTCTGAAGCACGTGACCAAATAGGACTTTAAGATCAGATAAGCCTTTGGCGCGGGCGGTACGAATATAGTCTTTGTTCATCTCTTCTAAAAAGATACTGCGATACCAACGCATGCCCGCACCAATTCCGGAAAACACTCCAATAAAGATCGGTAAGATTAAAAACTTAAAACCCTCCCAGCCTTCCGTATAGCCCGAAATAGGCACCCAGTGCCAAACCTTACTGAATAAGACTTGTCCGGCAATAATATAAAACAGACCTGAGATGGACATAATCGCCACCGCCACCATCATGGTGGCGGTATCCAAAGCTGAACCTCTGAACAGAACAATCAATAGAGCCAAGGCTATATTGGTGACTAAACCGATAATAAACGTCGGTAAGGCAATGGCAAGGCTTGGCCACATACGTTCATAAATATCCGCGGTAATCTGTCTTCCAGAGTCAGATTGACCAAAATCAAAGGCAAATAGCTTCATAGACTCTTGTACGAATAGGGTCTCTTGAACTTTGGCCAGGCCTGGTGATTCTGAATTAAAAAACAGTGGTTTGTCGTAACCATGATCGATTTTCCATGACTGTATCATTGCCGGCGTAGTCTGCTTAGCGCCCAATTGAGCACGAGCCATATCCTCCGGGGTATTGACCATGAAAAACAGTGCAAAGGTGATAAAGTTGACGCCAATCAAAATCGGCAGTGCGAACAACACTCTTCTGATGATGTATGCAAACATCTAGATGTCCTCACTTTGCGTGTTTTTTGAGTCCGTCTTAATACTGGCACTTTGGCGACGACGATAAGCCAGACGTAAAGGATAGATGCTCCCGATAACGATGAACAACACGATGATAATGGGCCAAATTACAGGTTGATTCCATGCGGCTTGTTTGGCAACCCGCTCTCCCACTTCAATACGTCTATATTTAACGGTGTTATTGGCTAAAGGGTTAGGCCAAACATTGTGTAACCAGTTGTGATAAAGCGACAATGATTTTGGATGATAGCCCCATACCCAAGGCGCATCTTTTTGCAACAATAAAGTCATTTCCTGAATCAGTGCCAAACGTTCTGGACTATTACTCATGGTTTTCATTTTTAGAAACAACTTATTGAATTCTGGATTGTCATAATTGGCGCTATTAATCCCGGAACCATTGGTATGAATCACCGCATTGCCCCCATAGAGCAAAAACAGGAAGTTTTCGGGATCGGGATAATCGGCATTCCAACCCCAAGAGAACATTTGCACCTTAGCGCCTCGCACCTTGTCTTGGAAACGATTATAGTCCGTCGCACGAATGACCAGTTCAATGCCTAACTTAGCAAACTGTTTACGATACCAACTCAACATCGCTTGACTGTCCGGTCCCGTGGCGGCCGTATCGTAATGCAAGGTTAAGGGCGTGCCATCCGGCATGCGGCCATTGGGATAACCCGCTTCAGTGAGCAACTGTTTAGCGACCTCTAGAGGCTTACGTTGTAAGCGATTATCTAACCAATCAAACAAAACGGTATTGCTGCCCGCTTGACCTTCTTGATAACCAAAGATTCCAGGTGGAATCGGACCTTGCGCCGTGACACCACGACCATTGAGAAAGATCGAAATATACTCTTCAAAATTAATCGCAATACTCAATGCCTGACGCAACTTACGTTGCTTTTCAGAGTAACCACCCACCACAGGATCAACCATATTAAAGCCAAAATACATAATGCTGGGCTGAATCATATTTAAAAACTGAATACCCTTTTCCTGCATCTCTGGCGTTAGACTCATCGAACCCGAATTAGAGACCGAAACGGCTTGATCAAAGCTATCAGAGCTGACACCTGAAGCATCATAATAGCCCTGCAAAAACTTATTCCATAAAGGCACGCTCTCCTTCTCAAGCGAATAAACCACTTCCTTGATAAAAGGTAACTGCTTGCCTGCATCGTTCAAGAGAGCAGGGTCTGCACCTTCTGCCAAGCCATCGACAGGATAAGTGTCTTGATGATAATTAGGATTGGCGAGTAAGCGCATGCGTTTATTGGGATTATTCTCAACCAGTTGATAAGGCCCCGTACCGACAGGCGAAGCATCCAGCGTTAAGTTCTTTTCGACCAGGCCTGGTTGTTTATAAAACGCATCCGCTTCCCATGGAATGGGGGCAAAGAAGTTCATGCTTAACCAATATAAAAACTGCGGATATACACCCTTTATTCTGATTTTATAATGATATTTATCAATCACTTCAACGCCACTAATCTCATACTTGTTTAAGTCGAAAAAATGGGTTTTGGTGGTTTTATCATTACCAGAAAGTTCTATTTGATAGGCGCTAGAAACCGTCTCGGAAAAATCGGTTAAGCCTTCAATATACCGCGCCATGGAATCGAGTATCGGAGAGTGATTTTGTCTTAAAGCCATGCGCTTCAAGGCATAAACATAATCCGCTGCAATGAGTTCTCGACTGCTTTTATGTTTAAAATTTCGCAATGTTTCAATCTTTGATAAAGCATCTGAATCAAGATGGTGATATTCAAACTGTCCGAGATTATCTTTAACAAATGCCGGGTGTGGCTGAAATTGAATGTCTGGCTTAAGCGTAAAGAGATACTCAGTAAAGGTTATAGCTGGATGCGCTTCTGCGACCACTTCTCCTTTGGCATCAAAATAAGTGGTTTCAGGCATCTTGGTTAGCGTTAAAGGCTCTAAAGTATAAGGGCGTTTTAGATAATGATATTGGAGAGGTGGTTCATACACTTGGCTTAAAATTGCCCACTCGTTAGAACTATAAGAAACCACCGGATCTAAATGTTTAGGCGACTCGCTAAAAGAGCTAAACAGAGTCTGAGAGTTGGCTTGATCAGCACTATAGGGGTTATTCCAATTTGCCGCAAAAGAGCTGCCCGCATAAAAAGTAATAACCAAAATACCGAATAACTGGCGGCAGAAGCCACTAGACTGGTTAAGGAGACGTTTCTTAAATAACAAAAGTAGATTCACTATGCGTTTACACACCCTAAAAGAAGATAAAATACTTGGTCGCCAAAGATACACTCTAATCTAAATAATCTAAGTTGATTTTACAAATTTCAGCCTTTATAACTGCGTATTTAGCGTTATAATGCTCATAAAATTTAATACTCATCATACGTGATTTTTAAACTAAATTGACGTAATTATAAGACTCAATAAGATTGGAGAACAACATGGGATTTCTAACCGGAAAGAAAGTTTTAGTCATCGGTGTCGCAAACAATAAATCGATTGCTTACGGAATTGCAAAGCAAATGCATGCACAAGGTGCTGAAATCGCCCTAACCTATCAAAATGAACGATTGAAAAGTCGTGTAGAGAAGATTGCCGAAGAATTTGGCTCTTCAATTGTGCTTCCATTAGATGTTGCGAATGATGATGAAATTAATAGTGTGTTTGCAGAATTAGCGAAGAGCTGGACAGATGGCATGGATACCTTAGTTCACTCAGTGGCTTTTGCACCACGCGCTGAACTAGAAGGCCGAATGATTGATGCCTCTACACGAGAAGGCTTTAGCATTGCACACGACATCAGTGCCTATAGCTTAACGGCATGCACTAAGGCGGCCTATGAAATGCTGAAAGCTAAAAATGGATCTGTGATCACGCTCTCTTACCTAGGTGCTGAACGAGTGGTGCCAAACTACAACGTTATGGGGATCGCCAAAGCCTCTCTAGAAGCGACGGTTCGTTATCTGGCAGCAGACTTAGGGCAAGATGGCATTCGAGTTAACGCTGTATCAGCAGGCCCTATCCGTACGCTTGCAGCCGCAGGTATTAAAGATTTTAGAAAAATGCTTGATAATGCCGCTGCCGCTACCCCGCTACGTCGCAATGTAACAATTGAAGAAGTCGGTAATACCGCTGCTTTCCTATGTTCTGATTTAGCCTCAGGAATTACCGGTGAGATCACTTACGTAGATGGTGGGTACAATATCACGGCTTCAAGCTGAGTCACTCACCACACTGAGTAAACAGGTAAAGCCATTGTTCGCTTTACATTTAAAAACCGCACTTGTTGCGGTTTTTAAATATCTACTCAAAGCCTATGAAATCTCAAGCAAACAAAAGACATCTTCTAGACTCTACAAACTTTTGAAGCAAGATCGATCATATTGACCAGGCCTGGTTAAATTGGATAAACAGAGATATCTGCACAGAAATCAATATTAAAAGATTGGCATTGAATGATGGAGAGCCTAGATTCGAGGATCTGAAACGAGACCCAGAAACGAAAAAAGCCACCATGAATAAATTCATAGTGGCTTTTAGCTAGCCTAAACTAGCTTTATATGGCGGTCCTGAAGAGATTTGAACTCTCGGCCTCCCACGTGACAGGCGGGCGCTCTAACCAGCTGAGCTACAGGACCAAATTGGTGGGTGATACTGGGCTCGAACCAGTGACCCTCGCCTTGTAAGGGCGATGCTCTCCCAGCTGAGCTAATCACCCTGGGTTTTACTATAAGACGTCTTACAAACTGCACCTTATAGCTTTTACGCTAACTTCCCAAAGGAAGTTAGCGTAAAAGCAGACTCATAAATAATATAAGTTCACTTTAAATATGGCGGTCCTGAAGAGATTTGAACTCTCGGCCTCCCACGTGACAGGCGGGCGCTCTAACCAGCTGAGCTACAGGACCAAATTGGTGGGTGATACTGGGCTCGAACCAGTGACCCTCGCCTTGTAAGGGCGATGCTCTCCCAGCTGAGCTAATCACCCTAATTAAGTTTCTACCCTTGGTAAGAAAACTTACTCAAAGTCTTTGTACTCAATTGATGAGGCGTATTATAGAGAGCTATGACAACAAGTCAATAATGTTTTTGATGTTTTTAGCATATTTTTAAAGGCGCTTCGTTAACCGCTTGTTTTATTGAAGTATATCGACATTTCACAAACTGAATCGATGCATGACGATCTGGTTTTCAGAGCCCTAAAAGCACAAAACCCTCAATAAATAAGGGCTTTGATACGAGCTTTGTAGTGTTAAAGCGGAATAATTATCCGTTTACACTATCCTTAAGCGCTTTACCTGCTGTGAACTTAGGTACTCTAGCGGCCGGAATTTGCATCTCAGCACCAGTTTGTGGGTTACGGCCAGTACGAGCGGCACGATCACCTACTTTAAAAGTACCAAAACCGATGATTGCAACAGAATCACCTTTGGTCATTGCACCAGTAATTGCAGCAACAGTTGCATCTAATGCTTTTGCCGCATCCGCTTTAGTTAAACCAGCTGTTTCTGCAATTGAACTTACTAATTCAGATTTATTCATTATTTTCTCCATGACTATTTTAAAGTTTTATATGTATCCACCACTTCGGGTACAGCATTTATAGCAATCAACCACGAAGGGTGTCAAGCAAAAACGTGATTTTTTCGTAATTAATGATGATTTGTGCTGTTTTCAGGGCCTTTTTCACTTTCAGACTCTTTAAATACGCCACTCTTAGCGTCAGCCTCTAATGGTTTTGGTTTCTCTGTTAAAGCCAATTCCAACACTTCATCGACCCACTGTACTGGACGAATATCAAGCTGGTTTTTAACCTCTTCAGGCACATCCGCTAAATCTCGTACATTGTTATGTGGAATGAGTACCATCTTAATCCCAGCACGTAAAGCGGCCAACAACTTCTCTTTAAGACCACCAATAGGCAAGACTTCACCTCTGAGTGTAATCTCCCCTGTCATGGCAACATCAGCCCTTACAGGAATCCCTGTGAAAACTGAAGTAATCGCGGTACAAACAGCAATACCAGCACTAGGACCATCTTTTTTAATAGCACCCTCAGGGAAATGCAAGTGAAGATCAAATTTCTCATAAAAGTTAGACTCTAACCCCAATGTATTTGATCGACTGCGAATGACGCTCATAGCCGTCTGCACAGACTCTTGCATCACACTGCCTAATTGCCCGGTACTGTCTAACTTACCCTTACCAGGCATCGCTGTGGCTTCAATTCTAAGTAATTCACCACCCACTCTTGTCCAAGCCAAGCCTGCAACTTGTCCAATGCGGTTCATCTCATCTACTAAACCAATACGATAACGAGCCACACCAAGATACTCTTCTAAATCATCTGGCGTCACTGTGATTTTACCTGAGACTTCATGGGTCACTAACTTTTTGACCGCCTTACGGCAAACCTTAGCGAGCTCACGGGCTAATAGACGCACCCCTGCCTCACGGGTATAATATTGAATAATCGCCTTAACAGAGGACTCTTGAATCTCTATCTCACCTTTTTTAAGGCCGTGTTCCTTTTCCGCTTTAGGCAGCAAGTGTTGCATTGCAATATTAAGCTTTTCCGGCTCGGTATAACCTGAAAGGTTAATCACTTCCATACGATCTAATAACGCTTCCGGAATATCCATTGAGTTAGAGGTTGCGACAAACATCACATCAGATAGATCGTAATCAACCTCTAAGTAATTATCATTAAAAGTCGAGTTTTGCTCAGGATCAAGCACCTCTAAAAGTGCTGAAGCCGGATCACCGCGCATATCACTTGATATTTTATCAATTTCATCCAATAAAAAGAGTGGATTTTTAGTGCCTGCCGTTTGCATTTTTTGGATAATTTTACCGGGCAAAGCACCAATATAGGTTTTTCGATGCCCACGAATCTCGGCTTCATCGCGAACACCACCTAGTGACATACGTACATACTTACGATTGGTCGCTTCTGCAATAGAATGCGCCAGCGTAGTTTTACCGACACCAGGAGGTCCTACAAGGCACAATATAGGCCCTTTCATCTTACGAACACGTTGTTGCACCGCTAGGTACTCGATAATGCGCTCTTTGACCTTATCAAGGCCAAAATGCTCAGTATCCAAGAAAGCTTGGCTTTTATTCAGGTCTTTGGAAACTCGACTGCGTTTCTTCCATGGAATACCCAATAACCAGTCCAAGTAATTTCTGACCACGGTTGCTTCAGAGGATTGTGCTGGCATCATCTTTAATTTTTTAAGCTCTGTTTTTGCCTTAGCTTTAGCTTCTTCTGACAAACCAACTTCTTCAATGCGTGCGACGAACTGATCATATTCATTAAGAACCGTTTCATCACCTTCGGCAAGTTCACTATGAATCGCTTTGATTTTTTCATTTAAGTAATATTCACGCTGCGTCTTATCCATTTGGTTTTTAACACGCGTAGTGATACGTTTTTCAGATTCTAAAAGCTCTAATTCGGTCTCGACCATCGCCAACATGCGCTCTAAACGCGCATTAATCGAGGTTATTTCCAATAACGACTGTTTATCACTGACATTCAAATTAACATTCGCTGAAATAAGATCCACCATACGTTCAGGGTTCTCTTCTTTCTGAACGGAAGTCTTTACCTCTGCTGGGACTTTCTTCTTTAAGTCAGAAAATTTTGAAAACTGGGTTCTTAAGGTTCTCATTAAAGCTTGAGTATCTGCATCGGCAGGTTCACTGGCAATAATTTCGCTAATATCTCCAAGCAGAACTACGCCTTCATTGTGCAAGCTCGTTAATTCAAAGCGCTGAATCCCTTCAACCAAAACCTTAACAGTCCCATCAGGTAATTTTAATAACTGCAGGATACTTGCCATGGTACCCACTGAGTAGAGGTCTTCTAATGTCGGAACATCCTGCTCAGCGCTTTTCTGTGCCACCAAAAAAATCTGTTTGTCACCACTCATGGCTTCATTGAGGGCATGAATGGACTTTTCTCTGCCGACAAACAAGGGCATGACATTACCAGGAAAGACGACAACATCTCTTAAAGGCAGCACCAATACATTCATTTTCATACTTATTTGATCAATATCCATTTTTATCCTTTCATGCGAAATTGAACCACAACAAATTTCACCTTAAAAAAAACCCAGACAAGCTGGGTTTTAAAACATTATCGCACTCAATAATCGTGCTTTGTTTAAAACAGTGCTATTCGCTTGATGCCTTTTTCGGCATCTCATCTTCATAGACCAACAGAGGGGGTTTCTTCCCTTGGATGACTGTTTTATTAATAACGACTTTAGCGACATTTTTCAAGCTTGGTAAATCATACATTGTATCTAACAATAAAAGTTCCAAGATTGAACGTAGACCACGAGCACCTGTTTTACGGGCTATGGCTAACTTAGCAATCTCAGTTAAAGCATCTTTTCTAAACTGTAATTCGGCACCTTCCAACTCAAACATTTTCTGAAATTGCTTTACGAGTGCATTTTTAGGTTCAGTCAAAATTTTAACTAACGCTTCTTCATCCAACTCTTCTAAAGAGGTAATCACTGGCAAACGTCCGACAAATTCAGGAATCAAACCAAACTTGATTAAATCTTCCGGTTCTATTTTTTGAAATTTTTGAGAAATCGTCAGTTTGTTTTCAGCGGTTTTAACATCTGCTGAGAAACCAATACCAATATTGGTTTCAGTACGCTGATCAATAATCTTATCTAAACCATCAAAAGCCCCACCCACGATAAATAGGATTTTAGACGTATCAACTTGAATCATATCCTGGTTAGGATGCTTGCGCCCACCTTGTGGCGGAACTGAAGCAACGGTACCTTCTATCAATTTCAATAACGCTTGCTGAACACCTTCACCGGAGACATCTCTAGTGATCGATGGATTTTCAGATTTACGTGTAATCTTATCAATCTCATCAATGTAAATAATTCCACGTTCTGCTTTTTCAGGGTCATTATCACAATGTTGCAATAGTTTTAGAACAATACTTTCAACGTCTTCACCCACATAACCGGCTTCCGTCAAGGTAGTTGCATCAGCAATCGCAAATGGCACATCTAATAAACGAGCTAGAGTCTGTGCTAAAAGCGTCTTACCAGAACCCGTAGGTCCAATCAGTAAAATATTACTTTTCGTCAGCTCAACATCATCTTTAGTATTCGCATTCTTTAGGCGCTTATAATGATTATAAACGGCCACTGACAGCACTTTTTTCGACTGATACTGGCCGATGACATAATCATCCAAAATGGCCGTAATTTCATGCGGAGTTGGCAAATTATCCAACTCGAATTGGCTCATTTCTTCTTCTCCAAATTCTTCGCGTAAAATATCGTTACACAACTCAACACACTCATCACAAATATAAACCGATGGGCCTGCTATTAATTTTCTAACTTCATCCTGCGTTTTACCACAGAACGAACAATCTAAGGTCTTGTCTTCGCTCATTCTTCTCAATCCTATCGATTCGTTAATACTTTATCAATCAAACCATAATCACAAGCTTCTTGCGAACTCATAAAGTTATCACGGTCCGTATCTTTTTCTATTGTTTCCATTGGTTGCCCAGTGTGCTCAGCTAAGGCTCTATTCAACTTATTTTTAATTTGCATAATTTCTTGTGCATGAATTTGAATATCACTTGCCTGGCCTTGAAAACCACCTAAAGGCTGGTGAATCATGACTCGTGAGTTTGGTAGAGCAAAACGCTTACCCTTCTCACCTGCCGACAATAAGAATGAACCCATACTCGCAGCCTGACCAATACACATAGTACTGACATTTGGTTTAATAAAGCGCATGGTGTCATAGATTGCCATACCGGCCGTGACACTGCCACCAGGTGAATTGATGTACAAATGAATATCTTTCTCTGGATTTTCTGATTCCAAAAACAACATCTGAGCAACAATCAAGTTCGCCATATGGTCTTCAACTTGACCTACTAAAAAGATAACGCGCTCTTTTAAAAGTCTAGAGTAAATATCATACGAGCGTTCGCCACGGCTAGTCTGTTCTACGACCATTGGTACTAATGCATTGTTAATCATATTATCCATATTCTGTATTTCATCCTATTTGAAGACTACTGGAGACCTTTGCACGAACTTAGTGAACGAGTAAAAAGGGTTAAAATCATACTGATTTTCGTTGAAAAATTTGGGAATAGTTCTCTATTTCCTATTTTTTCGCCTCAATTAGTACAATTTTACCTCATTTTGGCTTCATTCCTAAGATAGGCAAATTCTCGTTTGATTATTTAAGGTGTATCTTAGCTTTTTCTGAGGCAAAAAAAAACTTAACCCCACCGACAAATCGAAGATTTATCACCAGGATTAAGTTTTCAAGTAAATCTTAGCGAACTAAGATCAAACTAGAGCCCAAATTAAGCAGCTGGAGTTATTACTTCATCAAAAGTTTTAGTCACTTCAGTCACTTTTGCTTCGGCTAAGATGTTGGCCGCAACTTTACCTTCAACTAAGATGGCGCGAATTTCATTCTTAGCACCAGGATTTTCTGAGTACCAGTTAATGACTTCAGCAGGATCTTCATAAGAAGAAGCTTGCTCAGCAATATAAGCATTCACTTCATCATCCGTTGCTTCAAGCTTATTCACATTGATGATATCACCAAGAATCAAACCTAACTTAACTCGCTTCTTAGCTTCTTCTTGGAACTGCTCTGCTTCAAGATTAACATCCGCAGGATTCATTCCTTGCTGTTGAATATTTTGAACAGCGCGATCCATTAAGCTTTTAACTTCTTTCTCCATAAGTGACTTAGGAATCTCAACGTCAACCACTTCTTCTAAAGAGTCTAATACAGCAGTACGATTCTTACTCTCAACAGCGCGTTGTAATTCTTTAGTCATGCTGTCTTTAATTTCAGCCTTAAGAGCCTCTTCAGTACCTGCTTCAACACCGAAAGATTGTACAAATTCTTCATCAATTTCAGGCAATACTTTTGTCATCACAGAGTGAACCGTGATATCAAACGTAGCAACCTTACCTTTTAACGCTTCTGAATGGTACTCTTCAGGGAAAGTGACTTCAATGACTTTCTCTTCGCCTTTTTTCATACCAATGATTTGATCTTCAAAACCAGGGATCATTCGACCAGAACCTAACTCAAGCGGAGCATCTTCTGCCGCGCCACCGTCAAACTCTACACCGTCAATTTTACCAACGAAATCGATAATAACCTGCTCGCCTTTTTTAGCTTTCTTAGCGGCACTTTTCGCCGGCTTCCAAGCCATACGCTGCTCGCGTAGACGAGTAATCATATTCTCAACGTCTGCATCAGTTACTTCTGCATTGATTGTTTCAACTGTAATGCCGCTGAACTCAGGCAGTGTAATCTCTGGATAAGCTTCAAAACGTGCAGTGAATTTAACCTGCCCATCTACATCATTCAAGTCATCAAACATTGGGTTGCCAGCCACTTTTAATGATTCTTGATCAACCGCATCATAGAATGCCTTTTGTAAGGCTTCACCCATCATTTCTTGGTTTATTTGCGTCCCGTGACGCTTCTTAACAACGTTTAATGGCACCTTACCTGCGCGAAAACCATCCATTTTGATAGTGCGACGAATCTCGTTTAAACGCTTTTCTACGCTTGCATTTAGGTCTGACGATGGGAATGTGACCGTCATCTTATGCTCAAGACCTTGTTCTGGTTTTTCTACAGTTACTTGCATATTAAATCTCAAAGTTGATGTTTAAAATTGGTAAATCAGTTAATTCGCATTAACTAAAAATCAGGTTCAAAATTATACTGACTTCACCATTAAAGTGGAAGTAAAACCGTTAAAAATGACCGAATATCTAATAAAAACAACATTGAGACATGAATGCATCTTGTGTAGACGTAAAAAAATGCTAGAATTCTCATCAAATTATCTTATAGAGTGGAAAGTTTTTGTATATAACTTCACTCATCAAGACTCTCTCGAACAAAGGATTTAGAAATGAATATTGAACGTATTGTATTGTTAGTTGCTGGTTCTATGGTCCTAGCAAGCGCTATATTAACTGTTTGGCACACAGTAGAATGGATTTATCTAGCCGGTTTCGTTGGTGCAAACCTTATGTTCTCAGCTATGACTGGCTTCTGCCCAATGGTTATCATTCTCCGCAAGCTTGGCTTCAAGCACGGTAAATCCTTTACATAAGACTTTAAACGCCATATTTTATTACAAAAAAGGCCTGTCACTCAATATGACAGGCCTTTTTTTATCTTGAATCGCTCGTTACTTTATTTTAAAAGCCTAACTAAGTTCAGCTTCTACGATTTCCTTTTCGGTTTCTAGCTGTTCCTGCAACTCTAGCCATTCCATCTCACACTCATCTATAGCGCCCTCACACTCTGCCTGAGACTTAATACACTCAGCTAACTTAGTTTTATTTTCAATTTCATATAAGCTACTGTCTTCCATCAAAGCATGATATTCAGACTGTTTGGCCTGCAACAACTCTAACTGGCGTTCTATCTTCTTAACCGCTTGAGTCATCGGTTTAAGGCGTGCATCCACCTTTTTTCTCTGCGTTGCATTGATTTGACGTGCTTGTTTTTTAGTTTGACCAGGCCTGGTCTCTTTAGATTCAATCTCAACTTGTTTCAACTGTTTAAGGCGCGCTTGAAGATAAGTATCTAAATCCCCCACAAAACGTGAAACTTCACCACCATGTACCCACCAAAACTGATCAGCAATACTGGTCAATAGATGTTTATCATGCGTGACAACAATTAAGGCGCCCGTAAAATCTTGTAACGCCATATCTAAAGCATCACGTGTTTCCATATCCAAATTATTAGTCGGCTCATCTAAAATAATTAAATTTGGTTTTTGAAAAACGATAAGCGCTAGAGCTAAACGAGCTTTTTCGCCACCTGAAAAATGCTTAATGGAATCCAAACTCTGTGCATTTGAAAAACCAAACCCTCCTAAGAAATTACGAGCTTCCTGATCCGACGGTGCCTCTGGCAACATTAACAAGTGTTGCAGGGGACTCTTTTCTAAAATCAACGACTCGAGTTGGTGTTGAGCAAAATACCCAAATTTAACCCCCTTGTTGATTTGAATCTTGCCACTGCTCGGCTTTAAATCGCCGACAAGCAATTTAATCAAGGTTGATTTACCAGAACCATTAACCCCAACCAAGCCAATACGATCACCTGCACGCAATACCAACTTAACAGAGTCTAAAATAGGTTTTTGCGGATATGAAAAACTGGCCGAATCCACTGACAGCATAGGATCAGGTTGATGCAAAGGTGGAATAAATTCAAAATGGAAAGGATTGGACGCCTGAACCGCCGCAACGGACTCCATACGTTCCAATGCTTTTATACGGCTTTGCGCTTGCTTAGCTTTAGAAGCCGTGGCTTTAAATCGCTCAATAAAGGTTTTCAGGTGCTGCATCTGCTGCTTCTGCTTCTCATGCAGAGATTTCTGTTGCATTAACTGCTCATTACGCTGACGCTCAAAAGAGGCAAAATTACCAGAATAGAAGGTGATTTTTTGATCGTGGATATGCGCAATACCCTGCACTGCTTGATCCAGAAAATCACGGTCATGGGAAATAATTAGAATTGCACCTTCATAGGATTTTAACCACTGCTCTAGCCAAGCAACTGCTTCAATATCCAAGTGATTGGTCGGCTCATCCAGTAACAGTAAATCGGAACGCTGCATTAATGCTCGGCCTAATTTAAGGCGAACTTGCCAACCACCGGAAAACTGGGCCATGGGTTTCGTAAAATCACTCTCTATAAAACCTAAGCCGTACAATAACTGTTTGGCTTTACTCGGTATTGCAAACCCATCCATTTTATCCAAGGCATCATAGGCTTTAACCAATAAATCATGATCATTCGAGGCTTCTGCCTTTTCAACCAACTCTTGGGCTTCAGCATATTTGGTATCACCAAATGTAACATAGCGTAATGCTTGAGCATCCGGACGACGTACTTCTTGCTCAACGTAACCAATCAGCCAATTGGCAGGAATCCCAATATTCCCCTCTTCGATTGAGACTTCACCTAATAGACATTTAAATAGAGTCGTTTTACCCACGCCATTTTGACCGACTAAGCCAATTTTTTGTCCTGGATGAATATTAAGATTAGCGCCATCAAAAAGAGGCTTAACACCTGCGCGAATGGATAAATTTTGTAGACATAACATGTGAGAGGTTTCCTTAACCGTGTGTCATTTAACTGAACCTTTGCACAAGATAGGGACAAGATAGCAATGAGAAAAAATTTTAGACCTATTGCAGTGAAATAGTATGAGTGCCATTTATAGCGATTCATTGACTCGTGCAAAGGTCTCGAGTGTCGGCTATAAATCTTATTCGACTAGTTGGCCATCCAACAAGGTCAGCTGTCTATCCATCTTTGCAGCAAGCTCCAAATCATGGGTGACAATTAAAATGGCTGTCTGTAACTCTTGATTCAACTCTAACAAAAGGTTGAAGACTTGATTGGCGGCATTATGATCCAAATTACCAGTTGGCTCGTCGGCTAAAATGCATTTTGGTTCCGTAATAAGCGCCCGCGCTATTGCAACTCTTTGACGCTCACCGCCAGAAAGTTCGCTGGGTTTATGCTCCATACGATCTATCAAACCCACACGTTCTAATAACTTTTGAGCTTTAAGTTTTGCAATAGCACTGTCAGTACGACGAATACGCAGCGGCATCATGACGTTTTCCAATGCCGTTAACTCGGGCAATAAATGGTGAAACTGATACACAAAACCCATATATTGATTTCTCAACCGACCTCGTTTGGCTTCGCCTTCACCGGAAAAACGTGCTGAGTTTAAACGAACGACACCGGAGTCGGGAGTGTCTAAACCCGCAAGCACATGCAGTAAAGTACTTTTACCAGAACCTGACGCACCGATAATGGCAATTTTCTCGCCGGCATAGAGGCTGAAATCAATTTCTGAAAATACCGATGCTTGGATAATACCTTCGTGATAAGTTTTCGACAAATGGGTCGCTTCTAATACTAAATTACTCATAACGTAACGCCTCTGCAGGTTGTACTTTTGAGGCTTTTCTGGCCGGATACAAGGTGGCTAACAGAGTCAAACCAAATGCAATACTGGTAACGTACCATACATCCGTCCACTCCACTTTTGAAGGAACCTTGCTAATGTAGTAGACATCCGCAGGAAAGAACTGAATACCCAATAAGGACTCAATAAAAGGCACAATAACATCGATATTCAAAGCCAAACTCAATCCGCCAATCAACCCAAATAATACGCCTAATATGCCAATCACTAAGCCTTGGATAATAAAGATCATCTGAATACTTGCCGGGGTTGCACCGATGGTACGTAGCACGGCAATATCACCCTGCTTATCCGTCACAACCATCACCATGGTTGAGACGACATTAAAGGTCGCCACCATAATAATCAGCGCCAACACAATAAACATCATCTTCTTTTCCATCTCAATCGCTCTGAAGAAATTAGCGTGTTGCTGTGTCCAGTCTCGAATATACAGGGTTTTCTGAGCAACATGGCCAAGATCTCTCTTCACTTGACCCACCAAAAACATATCATCTAATTTAATTTGCAGTGCACCAACCGCATCGCCATATTTAAAGAGCTTTTTAGCATCCTCAATATGCATAATAGCCAGACCACTATCATACTCATGCATGCCCGCTTCAAACAGGCCCACCACTGTAAAACGCTTAATACGGGGTACTATCCCTACGGGTGACACACTGCCTTGCGGCGCAATCAAAGTGACCTTTTCACCCACTGAAACCCCTAAATCCAGAGCCAATTCACTCCCCAAAATAATGCGGTATTTTTGAGGTTCTAAATCCGCCAACTGTCCCTGTAGCATCTTGCTATCAATATCTGCAACCTGACCTTCAAACTCGGGCAGAACACCTCTAATCGCCGCGCCCTTTACCATGCTACCGTTCGTCAACATGCCTTGCTCCATTATATTAGGCGCAGCACCCTCTACATGTGGTTGATTAATCAGCTCGTTATAGAGGCTATCCCAATTATTGAGGCGGTTATGCTCTTCACTAATGGTCATGTGTGCCGTCATACCCAAGATACGTTCTCGTAACTCTTCTTGAAAACCATTCATAATAGATAAAATAGTAATCAAAGCTGCCACACCTAATGCTATGCCTAGCATAGATGACAAAGAGATAAAGGAGATAAAGCCATTACGTCTCTTAGCGCGAGTATAGCGAAGCCCTAGTAACAATTCATACGGGAGTTTAAACATAGTTAACCTAATTTATCATTCTTGATTTTGCTGTCCCTTTTATCGGGCGAAGAATTCGAACTTGTCATTTTATTTACGTCTTGAGTTCTCTCTTTATAAGAGATAAAGACCGGTAGTTCGATCTTAAACACAATGGCCAAAACACGGATTGAGAGTATAATGATAATGGAGATAAAGACCGAATATTCGACGGATAACCCAAGTTCTTCCAAGGTTAGAAAGATACTTGCCCCTATAAAAGAAGCGGTCGCATAGAGCTCTTTTCGAAACACCAAGGGCACCTCTCCCACCAAGACATCACGCATAACCCCACCGACGACACCTGTCATGATACCCGTCATAATAGCGATGGGGTCTGAAAACCCCAGTGCCATGGCTTTTTGCGTGCCGACCACCGTAAACACAGCCAAGCCTAACGCATCTAAAAACAACAAAAGCTTGACTGGCAGGCGCTTATAGCGTGCCAAAAAGAAGAGTAGCAATGTTGAAATCACCACCACATAAATATAGATGTCCTGTTGCGTCCAGAACACGGGAACATCAATAATCAAGTCCCGTATAGTCCCGCCACCAATCGCCGTCACCATGGCAATGACAATGGCGCCAAACAGATCGAGCTGTTTGCGACGCGCGGCCAAAAGTCCCGTCACCGCAAATACAACGGTTCCGAGGAGGTCTAAAGAATAAAGTGTCTGTGTAAGTGTCATAGCGACAACATTATAAACGAGCGCAAAAAAAAAACCCTCATTAAGAGGGCTTTTTTTAATCTAAAAACAAATATTATTTATTTATCAGATTTAAGACGTGTAATGCCTAGCATTTTCATAATGTACTTCTGGTAAATCGGCTCTGAATTACCCGCTTTCATATTACGGATGAAATACTTTTCAAACGCAATTTTCGCCAAATGAACCCACTTACCTTTCTTCGCCCACGTTAAGTTACGTGGTGGAATCTGAGGTAAAGCAACAAACGCCGCGCCAGTATCCCCCATGTCCGCCAGACAAACCGTATTCCAAGTTGGCTCTGCGGTTGGATCTTTGCCTTCGATATTGTTTGCAATATTTTGACAAATCGCCGTTACCATCGACTCAATCATCAACCCCGTTTTTGGTGTACCGCAAGGGACTGGACAAGTGGTATCCACTGGTGGAATCGCGATCCCTACTCCTAGTGCATAAATATTGTGGTAGGTCGGGTTACGGCTGAACTGATCAACCTTAACAAAACCACGTGGATTAACTAAAGGACCACCCATTTTAGCTGAATCTGCATCAACCATCTCTTGCAAGAATTTAGAACCTTTAAATGCGGGTAGCATCATTGAGTATTTGAATGGTAATTCATGCTGATCAATGACATCTCCACGATTATTGTGCTCATCAACATACATAGTGTCGGCGGTGATTTTGGTGACTTTAGCGTTACAAATCCAATTGATATGACGGTTACGCATTTCAGATTCCATCAAACCTTTAGAATCTCCCACACCACCTAAACCTAAATGACCAATATAAGGCTCAGCCGTGACAAATGTCATCGGTACTTGGCTACGAAGTTTACGTTTACGTAAATCCGTTTCCATAATCATTCCAAATTCATATGCCGGACCAAAACATGAAGCACCTTGAACCGCTCCAACAACGATTGGGCCTGGTGCTTTACAGAAGACTTCCCACTCTTCATAGGCTTCAACAGAGTGAGGAGTTGAACAGACAGAAACCGTATTACCACCATGACTCTTAGGGCCAAACCCTTCAATTTCTTCAAACGCTAAAGCAGGCCCTGTTGCCAAAATAAGGTAGTCATAGTCCATTTCAGAGCCATCAGACAACTTAATCTTATTCGCTTCTGGATCAAGACCAACACAAGTCTCATGATAGAATTCAATGCCTTTACGCGTTAGATATGGCTCTAGTTTAAAAGAGATATCTTCTGCTTTACGCCAACCTACGGCCACCCAAGGGTTTGATGGAATGAAGTTGAACTCATCGATATTACTGACAACCTTAACGGTATGTCCTTTATCTAAATGCTTACGAATATCATAAGACATTGGTAAACCACCTGTACTTGCACCTACTACTACTACTGTTGTCATGCTTATTCCTCTTGTACTTAAATGACCGGTAAAAAGTGTTTCATTCGTGCTTAAAAGTCCGAAATAACGCCTACTTGACTAGATTTAAAAATAATGTGTGCAGTGATAATGAACCATCCATCTGCCAATTAACAATTAAATCTATAAGGCCTTTATCAGTAACTTTAATGACTAAAGGCGTAGTTTAATCAATCGGCGTTATCTATTTGTTTTGTAAAGAGATGAGTATGGCAGGTACGACCAGCAAGATTAAAAAAGTCGCAATGAATAATGCTAATAATGTTATTAAACTTGCCAACTGAACCAATTCATTTTGACTAAAGGCCAATACAGCCAAACCAATAAATAAGACCCATGAGCTTATCCAGATCGGTCTACCAACACTGGCCATAGAGAATCGAACGGCAGACTCGGCATCGGTAAAGACGGATTGTTGCGCGCGCACATAACGTGAAAAAAAGTGAATACCATCATCTACAATCAAACCAAGTGGCACCATGATGAGCAACAAACTCATATTGCCTAACGCCATAAACAGCATAAAAATATTTAAGGTAATCATCAGAGCGAGTAGATTCACTAGAACATTAATCAAAGCCAGCTTTAAACTCTGCCAAAAAATCAGAAATAGGACAAAAAAGGCGACTCCCAGCCAAAATAGATCCTGAAACTGAGGCTGATACAACCCATTAAACACGGTCAGGACAACCAGCAACCCAATACCCAGCCAAAGCAGCCCATTACGTAGCCATCGATACTTCATCAACCCCTTAGAGACAAAACTAAACCCATGTCTATCGGCACTATTGCCCACTCTAAACTCTAATAACCAAGAGAGTAAAAACAGCGGCAACCAAGTCATTGCGCTGAGAAAGCTAATCGCAGCCCCTAAACTAACAATAATGGCTAATTCCGTTAGACTTGCATCAAACCAAGCCGCAAAGATAAAACCCAGCGCGGTTGTTAAATTAGAGAGAAAGATTGGCATCGCATTGGATTTTAAAGCTTCAGCCATCGCGTCATACTGAAATAGACCCCGGGCCATCTCTCTCAACAGGGTACTCAAGATATGTACTAAATTACTGGTGAGTAGGGTCACGACGACCACTAAACCTAATACCGATTCCGTGTTAAAAGGCGTACCAATCCAACCCATGCCTCCAAATAGCATCAACAATATATAAAGACTCAAAGCCAATTGCACCAAGCCAGACTTAAAGGAATCTATCAAATACCCCATCACCACACTCATCAAAGCTAAACTAATGATTAACAACCCTAAATCAGACAACAAGGGAGTGAAATTAACCATCGTTAACCCATAGAGCGCGAACAAACTCAATAGCGCCCAGCAGACCGATAAAATTGACTTATTATGAGCCATGATTTGAACCCATTTATACGCCCAGTTTGCATTCATATTTGATTCCTGTGAGTCACAATTTTCTTCTCTGCTAATAATTAATCATTTTAAGACGCCTTTAGCCACTAATGACATTACACTTAAAGGCAATCGCTCCTACTGGGGGCCTCTAAACGCCTCAGAGAGGCCATTGCCAACACCTACCAGAACTCACCAGGCCTGCTGGTTGTTTTAACTCAGGACAGCCAGTCTGCCAACCAGTTGCAAGAGTCTTTACAGTTTTTTTAAATCATCCTGATGCCAATCAGGATGATATCCACTCCTTTCCTGAATGGGAAACGCTGCCCTACGATCAGTTTTCTCCGCACCAGGATATTGTCTCGGAGCGTTTAAAAACCCTCTATCGATTGCCTCAGCTTGAGCAAGGGATTTTGATCTTACCCATCTCAACCTTGATTCAAAAGATTGTGCCGCACGATTACATTAGCCAATTTACCTTTTTATTGGCATGTGGCGATATATTAGCCATAGAGCCCTTCACGCGTAAATTAGAGGCCAGTAGTTATCAACGGGTCAGCCAAGTCATGGAACATGGTGAATTTGCGATTCGTGGCTCTATTATTGACCTGTTTCCAATGGGCAGCAAGATCCCTTTCCGCATTGACCTGTTTGATGATGAAGTCGAAACCATTCGCAGCTTTGACCCAGACAGCCAGCGTTCCATTGAACAGATAAATAAAATCCAATTATCACCTGCAAAAGAGTTTAACTTTACCAAACAAGGCATTGATTTATTTAGACTAAAGTTTCGTGAACGCTTTGGTGATGACGCAAGAAAATCTCAAATAGATAAAGATGTTTCTGATGGTCAAGCGGTCGGCGGATTAGAATATTATCTCCCGCTTTTTCATGAAAACTTAACCGATCTATTCAGCTATTTACCGGATGACACTCGATTTTTCGAATAGCACGATTAAGCCCTAATAAAGCTTAAACCTAAGTGGCTCTAATTATAAATTAGAGCCATATAAGTGTCATAAACCACACCAGTTCCACCGATTTCCCCATCCTTATTTAGCTTATCCCTCCAAACTAACTATTCTTCCAGGTATTTTCATCAGGAAATTGCCCGCGTAAAGGCATAATCCACATTTGATATAATGATGTGAACAACATTACTGCAGCCGTTAGACTGTAACCAAATCCACCGATAATAACCAGATAGGCGAATCCCGGATTGACTTTAGTTAACCACCAAGACGCGACATCTAGGATTAGGAAAGCAAAAGGTACGATAATCAATAAGGCTTTAACCCATTTTTTAAAGCCGACGGCCATTGAAAAAATCAAACCGATAAAGAAAAAGATAAAAGCAATCCCAAACAGATGGATATGCGCAACACGCGTCAGCGAAGCAATATCAGCCCCTTCATCAACCTGGGCAACGTGCTGCATGATATCGTACTTTGTGATGTTGGGCAGGGTTGGGGTATGGGCATGACACATTGCACATTTTGCATCGACAATCGGTTTAATCATCGGTTCCCACTGTTCTTTTGGCGCGCCCTCTCTAGCCCACTTAATCATCGTTAAATTTTCTTCTGGCGTGGCTTTGTCTTTCATGGAACCGTTCAGCTTACTTTCTAGCTTAGAGCCATCTCTATTACCATAATAACTATAGACAATATCATTCACTGATAAGCCAAATTTACCGTCGGCCATGCCGTGAGTCAGCATAATTTGTGCGCCGGCCATCATTAAACCCAAACCGGTGACTAAAATATAGCCTGTAAAAAGCGCCTTAACCGATAGAGAAAGACTGGGGAGGTTTAACCAAGATGATTCTTTCATGATGACTCCATTAGTGAAAGATTGATAACGACAATAGACAATCTTATTTATAAATCCTGCTTAACCAAAACAACCAGGCCTGGTGACTCTTCGGAGTGAAAATTTAAACCGGCGGGTTTACTCACCACCACAAAATCTGCGTTTTTAAAAACCACCGCACTGTTTAATCGACTCTCTTTCACAAACGATTCTCACTCACTGTAAATTCACTCTCTGCCATAACCACCCCATTCACTAACAGTTCTACCTTATGTTTTCCGGCATAATAAGTTCGGGTGGAAATCGTTTTAAAATCATGGTGTTTATTAATATTCTTAACAGCCGTTATTGCCATAAACTCACTTATCTTAAACACTTTTCTATAAGGCGTTTTTTGCTTTCTAACAAAACTAATGGCATATTCCAGACGTACTTTTTGACCAATAAATTTCTCTAAATTAAGAGACAGTTGAAAGCCAATTTTTTGCCCTATCACCACTTCCGAAGCAACCGTCCAAACCTCAACTCTTGTATCTTAGGTGTTGTCTGATTAAAACTTAAGTAAACTATTAAGGAGTGATCGGACAAATGGATGGAGATGTTGTTTTTACTCTGAGGTTCTCAACAACCTGTGGGTCACATTATCACCCATCCATTTTTTAACTTCTGGTAATGCGAACAGTATCTGACCCCGAACTCCTCAATAATTTTTTGGGAGAGCTTCACTCTGCCCTCTTATTTCCGATAAATAGTTGCTTCAATACCATGCGTTTTAAGTTTCATATGCATTGCTCTAGGAGTTATTCCTATCTGCCTAGCTACTGCACTAACGTTTCCTCGTGCTCTAATAAGAGAATTCTTAACCACTCTCGCCTCAACTTCCATACTCGCCTTTTTTTTTGCCTCACGCAAATTTTCTATGGGATTGTCCTGTTCGTTTACAATTGGCACAAACACATCCTCAATTACACTACTTGATTCAAACAAGTAAGAACGCTCCAGAACATTTTCCAATTCACGCAAGTTCCCTGGCCATGAGTAACTAAATACCTTTGCCCAAGAACTTTCGCTCAGTACTTTACTAGCTCCATCATGCTTTTCTGCAAGTTTTTTTAAAAAACATGACACTAAGGCAATAATATCATCTGGTCGTTCTCTTAATGGGGGTATATTGATAGGAACCACATTTATCCTATAGTAAAGATCCTGCCGAAATCTACCCTCTGCAATCAGGTGTTCAAGATTACTGTTAGAAGCAGCAATAATACGCGTATCTGTATAATGTGCTTTATGCCCTCCCACGCGTTCATACTCACCCTCTTGAAGAACTCGCAACAAACGTGCTTGAGCAGACAAAGGTAAAGAATCAACCTCATCCAGGAATAAGGTGCCACCATCTGTTCGCTCAAAGAATCCTTCATGAGCTTGATGTGCATCAGTAAATGCTCCCTTTTCATGACCAAAAAGCGCACTTTCAATCAAATTTTCTGGAATAGCGCCACAGTTAACTGCCAAGAAAACACTGTACGCTCTTTTACTTAATGCATGAACCGCTCGTGCAACAACCTCCTTTCCTACTCCAGTCTCACCTGTTACCAGAATTGTCACCAATGTGGGTGCAAAAATTTCGACTTCTCCAATAATTTTCCTCATACTCGCAGACTCTGCTACGATACGTCGAGACTTTTTGAGAAGTTGCCATTTTGACTTGTCATTAGGTGGGCACCAAGCCTTACGAAGGCACTCTTCCAAGTGAAGGGTCACTTCCGAGCTCCCTGATTTGGTAGTGACTTTGCCATCATCAAAATGATATTCATCACCATCATGATTCGCAGCAAGCTCCTTGTCTAAATAAACTCGTACATCACATAAGCCATCATGGGTAGCAATACGCTTGTGTAATTCAACTTTAGCATACCCAAAATTTCTGGCTGCTACTGCACCAAATACACTAGAGGTCATACGACAAAGTTCTGGAGCTTCTTTCACCAAATCACCAAATGGACAGCAATGATTAACAACTCGGATACTACCTAACCCTGAAGATGCTGGTTGAAACTGTCCTCCTATATGGTTTTTGATATCAGCAACCAATTCTGCATACTGTTCTGGATCAATTTCCCCTTTGAAGTTGAGACGCTCACGCGCAACCTCTTCTAAACAACCACTTGCAGCCAGACCAACTTTCTCTACATGAGCTTTAGCCCCAGCCTCATCTGCTAGATTTTCCATTTCAGCTATCCGTAGACTTTGGACAATAAATGCCTGCAGAAAACTTTGAGGATTAAGAGGACTAGAATCATAATCTTTCATATGTAACACCTTTTGAGAGGTTGAATCATAGTAAGCAACTTTAACACCCTTACATAAAATTATTCTGATTAATTTAATGGCAACATGGGCAACCAGGTCCATGCTTATTTTTAGACTCCTGTTCCTCAAAAGTTCTTGCTGCCTTATCTCTCCCTTGTGCCATGTGACCATGAATTGATGGAGCCGAAAGGAAAAGCCTGTCAGGGATTGCCTCACATTCTGGGCAATTTGGGCGAGCTGCATTGATTGAGTGAAATTCTTTAAATTGAGTATTACAGTTTGGACATAAGTAATCGTAAGTTGGCATATTTATTATTCCTTTAGTTTAATAACTATAACAGGGGCCCGAAGGCCCCCTTTACTAATTAAATGTTAATATAAATTAGTTCCAGCGTGGTGGTTGTTTTTTTGTAACACCTAGTTGAGATGCAAGCACATCTGTTCGTGCCCGTTCTTCGTCAATAAGAGTTGGAGCTCTCAGCCGTCTAGTTTCTACTTCCCAAATCCAGCCACTAATTGTCACATCATCAGGAATTAGAGGATGATTTCTAAAGGTCTCTACTGTTTTCATACAAGTTTTATCAACATCATCCATCATGCCTATCCATTTAGCAAAACTCCCTGAATCTAATTTTTGTTCGGGTAATGAGGGATCTAAAATTAGGCCTTCTATATCCACTCCGCGACCGCGCAGCATTTTTTCCAAATCATTAGCATTAGCTGAAAGCATCCCGCACTGGGTATGCTGAACAATCACTATTTCCTTAGTGCCAAAAAAGTTGCACGAAAGCATAGCGGACCTGATTGCATCATCAGTAACAATTCCGCCAGCATTACGAAAACAATGAGCGTCACCACCACCTACTGGAGTATCTACCTTGATACCCAGAGCTTCATCTATAGGAAGTCGTTCATCCATACAGGCCAACACCCATAAATTACGAGCATTAGCCCCATCAGCTCCGAACCGTCGGCACTTTGCCCACTGATCATACTTTTCTACACGAGCTTGCATTTCATCTTTTAAAGTCTTCATATTAGATTCTCCATAGAATTAATTAAAGTTAATTTGCTTTTATAAGCAGTAACCTAACCAGCACTACCCATGCCAAAAAAAAACAATAACGATTTCAATGTGTTACAAAAGCCGCAAAGGATTCAATAGGAAGTAAAACTTCTCGCCTAACATAAAAATACGATACCACCCTTTACAAATAAAGCATCAGAACAGTGTGAAGCTTGTTAACCTACCTTTAACTCAAACTTCCCTATTTTGAACTATAAATTCCTACCCTAAATCTGGTTTTTCAACAGAATCTCTTGGCATATTAGTGATTTTTACAACAAGTACATCGTATTTAGTCAAGCTTAAATTCGCTAAAGCTTCCCACGCTTTAGTGCCTTGGTAAGGGCTGTAGCCCACTAGTCTTCTCACTACTGAACCATTTTTTTCTTCTACAAATGCTTGGTCATTTTTCTTATGTGTTCGTGCCCGAGTAAAGGTTATTTTATTGGTTTCGCAATAGTCGAGAAGTTCATGATTAATAAACTCACAGCCGCCGTCAGTATCAAGTCCTTTTACATCAAAGGGTATCAGTTTCCTAGCAACGTTAATCCCTGCAATAACGTCACTGGCACTTTTTTTGATTAGAGGCATACACTCTAGCCAGCCTGTCGTAACGTCAACCATGGTGAGTGTGTTTAGAAAAGCGCCATTCGGATCGCCTCCGCAATGCGCAACTAAGTCGATTTCAAAAAAGCCTGGTGATACATCATCCCAGTCTGCAAACGTCCTGACTTGTATTTGATTTTTCAGCAACGTGCCTCTTTTGGTGTGGCTAATGCCACCAGCATGTCTTCGTCGTTCAGTCTGAAGTAAACGGTCAACTGTTGCAGGACTTACTTTTAAGAGCTTATCTCTAATTTCTTGCGTAACTCTAAGATGACCATGACGCTCCATTGCACTTACTAAATTTGGAATGAAAGGGACTAAACGTTTAGAGCATATTTGATTTGCTGTGTTCCATACGATAGTTAGCGCATGAACGAACTGTTCATCGTATACTTGCGCTCCAGGACGCTTCGGGGGGGGCTTTTAGCCGATGTGAAATTTGGTTTTTTTGAAAGTAGTTGAATCGCGTATTTTCTGTCATATCCAGTTGCTGCTGCAAAGCCATCCAAAATCTTAGTTTTATCTGGTTTTGCAGCTTTGTTATATGCATTTCTCACACCATCAAGCATTTCTCGCCGAGCAGAAAGACTCATTAATTTTTTCATACATCACCCATTTAACCCGATTTAAAGTTTGATTTTAAATGAGTCAATGACTGTTTTATAGTTTGGTAATTAATGAGTCAATGCGGGAGAGTTTATATGACCAATTGCAAAATATGTAAATCAGAAAGTATTAGACAACTAGATGATATGGAAAGTATTTCCTATAAAGGATCAGTATTATCGATCTCAATGGAATATTCCGTATGTAATGAATGCGAAAGAGAATTCGTTTCGAAACAACAGATATTAAATAATGATGCTCGTGTTAGAGATGCAAAGAAAAGTGTAGATGGGCTTTTAACTTCTGCAGAGATTTACCATGCACGTACTTCAATGAAGTTAACTCAAGAGCAAGCCTCTCTGGTTTTTGGAGGAGGTAAAAATGCGTTTTCAAAATACGAACGAGCCGAAGTTTCTCAAAGTGTAGCTATGGATAAGTTAATACGTATTTGCTTAAAACATCCACTTGTTTTACATGAACTTCTAATTGGTGCTGGTATTAAAAGGGAATCAACCCAAGTAACTTATGAAAACAATGTGAGACCTTTGCAAGAACACCTTAAAATTCAGCCAAAACTCAGTTTGGGCATTTTTTAACGTTATTCTCACTTTTTGACTCTGTTTAAGCTGAATAATCCAGCTATTTGTTGGT
>Ga0307486_1000297_pt1 | contig 48748 bp, 69 predicted proteins | sample CBIW02metaG_FD_203663 | JGI IMG/M metagenome (GOLD analysis project Ga0307486, IMG submission 203663) | Sea-ice brine microbial communities from Beaufort Sea near Barrow, Alaska, United States - CBIW 0.2 | ecosystem: Environmental > Aquatic > Marine > Coastal | place: USA: Alaska | collected... | reverse complement strand
GCCTCCACGGCGAACTCGGCCACATCCCACCCATCGAAGCCGAAACCAACTTCTACACCCACCAGCCCGCCATCACCCAGATGAAACGGGCCTAACCGAGCCTCCACAAAACCCGGGGCTTGACAAAAAGCGCAACGAGTGCGGGCGCGCGTGCGTCGTCATCTCGTGTGCTTCACTTTGACCTCGTTTACGGTCAGGAAGTCTGCGGCAGTCGGCGACGCCTGAAAGCGGAACCCTTCCCGGGCCGCGGCTGTTCTGGCTCGGCCAGCGTAAATGTGAAGTACCTGCAAACATTTTTGATTGGGCGTGCGCCCGCGAAGTGTGCACGACGGCGCCGGTGTAAGAGGTCCAGCATGGCCCGGACTGGTGGATCACCGTCGGGCGACAGCGGCTTCGTGAGGCGCAACCGACGGTGTGTAGTATCTCAGTACCTTCCGCCGTTGGGCGCGCGATACGATTTGGCATAGGGGGGACAACTGATGACTCAAAGTCGCTACGCGCGCTCAACTAGTGGATTTTCAGCCGGGACGACACCGAGCGACACGCTGCCAACGGGGAACTCTAGATTAACCGGCAGACTTATTGGCGGGTGCGGCACGGCCGCGGCGGCCATGAATGGAGCACTCGAATGATGACAAACAGAACGGCCCGGGCTCGGGCCTGCATCATGGTCATAGTTTTCATCGGTATCGCAGCAACTTTGAGTGGATGTCGGACCGTTCTTGGCAAGGAAGCAGCCCTCGCCAAAATATCCAGTCACGTGACGGAAATCCAAGCCGCCGTCAACGGCAAGCTTGTCGGCATGACACCCGGTGACGCGTTCGAGCTGGACCCCGCTTTCGCCTCAGACCTGCGAGGTCTGACCGAAGTCGAGCGACGCGCTATCGGTCGTCCCATCGTGGGCATGTACGCGGTTGAACAATCCGCTGACTACGTGGGTGTTGACGTTGTGGTCGCCGGCTCGGGTAACGAAGGCGGTTTCAGTAACGCCCGTAGGTCTTTTTACACCTGCGTGCTGATCGAGGGCGCACCAGGTGCAGGCGAAACAAAACTTCTCGACAGGGAATGCCCTCAAGAACTCATCGACGCCTATGTCTATAGCTATACCGAGGTGAAGCTCAGCCAATGAGACGTCTGAGCCCCCTCCGCATGTAGAGACATTTGTGACGCTTCGGCCCTAATACGACAGGAACGATCCAACGGACGATGCGCAATCCGGACTCTGAGCGCTGAGGCAAGTTCGTTACTCATCAGGCCCACGATGCGACGCTCGCGCTAGCTGCAGCGCTTCAGAACCTCAAGCACGCGCAGGACTTGAAACCGAACGCGGACGCCTCCGTGACGAACTGCGCGGATAGCCGATTGCGGTCGAATCCAGAGAAACATGGCCATCACTGCGCTCACCTCACTCTCGGCCCGCGACAGTTTCGGGTCCGATTCACCGGACGACCACGCGTGCCGATGCTGTTTCATTTGGGAACCCTCTACGGGTCGGGACGGGGAGTGTGTAGTCATTAAGTTCGACGGGGATAAGGTTCATGCCGTGACCGTTTGGATCGACTGGGGAGGCAGCTACGGCCGGGTGCTCACTGTGCAGCTGAGCTCTATTAGTCGGGGCTGTCGTGTGACGAAAAGGCCGATAATTGCTCCTGCGAGGAGGAGTGCGCCGCAATAATTCCGTATGCAAATCCGTTCCCGAGTGAACCAATGGGAACAATTGTGCCCAGCAGCAGGCCTACGGCGATGAGGGTAGGGGCGAGTACGGTGCGGTCTAGCACTGGTGGGCGTCCTCGGTGTTTTCTCGGCCAGCAGCTATGGTCCCGCCGAGTGCCGTTCGTGAGCAAATGGTGCCAGCCTGGTCAGTACAGCGGTTTGGCCCAGAACAGCGTTTCGCCTGTGCGGCTGTGACTGCATTTTCGCGTTTGGTTGGAGTCCGCCGAGAGGACGAGCGTCCTGTGGGAGCGACCGGAACTTCCGGTGATTCGTCGTAGGCGGGGAGGGTTCATTGAGAGCGCAGCTGCGGCCGCTCACGGAGCAACAAAGAGTTTTCCCGAATGGCCCTCGTCATGAGGGGCGCTGTCGGCCGCAGCGACATCTTGAATCAGCGTGCAACATTTTTACACCGTGGACGGTAAGGGCGACAAGGGGGCGGAGAACGGCTTCGCTGGTGCGAAGTGTCCGAGGCAGCCTAAACGTGTAATGCAGGGTCGCCACGAACGGTTAGATTCGTTCCCAGCCGCGGAACCCTTGACACGACATTGGCCTCGATCGACTTTGCCATCACCCTCGTTGCTATCTTGGGCTTGGGAGGTATTGCGGGTTTGATTAGTCCCCACGGGCGTGGTCGCGGTCGCCACGATCATTGACTCGATTGACATTGAGGCGATTGTCCGCCTTACTATATCGATCATCGGCGGGGGGCGAGGCCGTGGCTGCTATCCAAAGGGAGTGCAATTGAAACCAGTGACCGTTCTGGGTCTCTTTATTAACCTTGGCGCCGCGATTGTCATTGCGGGAGCTATCGCGTCGGCTTTCCTCTTTGGAGGTGCTCACCTATGGCTGATCGTGCTGGCTGCAGCCCTTGGATTCGTCGCATTAGTCTATGACTTTGCCATCTTTGCCCTGAGGAGAAATACGAAGAGTTAAGGGCCGCCTAACAGGCCCTTCGGGTGAAGACGAATCTCAAAACTCCCTCTCTGGGCAGCGGTCCGCTCATATTGGGGCTGGTCGTTCTGCTCGCTGCGGGTCTTATCGTCATAGTCAATACCGCCGGTAGTGACGTGACTGCCCGCAAACCGGACGGTGACCGGGCACTCCTCTGCGGTCACTGGAATCTGCGGGCTGACGAGTGCGACGGTGTCGCGTCTGATCCGCCCGCTGAAGATTCTCGCGTCCCTTTAACGCGACACCAATTTCGGTGTTTCGACCGTCTCATAGCCCTAAGATTGCGCGCCGTCTCACTCGGCGATGTCGGCATTGATTGCCAAGTACGGAATGATCGCGGACTTGTCGTCTTGTAACTGCGTTTCGCAAGAGAATGGGTATTCGGGTGTAATCATCCTGGGTTACGAGACGCGCTGAATGCTGATGAGCGATGTCGAACCTTCCTTGAAGATCTGGGCGGTTCCCGACCGGGTTGTTTCCGGGAAAACCTTTTAATGATTGGAGCCGAGGAGTCATCTCCCTGGGAGTGCTGGGATTTCCCGCTCTTGAGCGTTGCTTCGCCACCGTGAGGAGCCACCGTGAGGAGCCACCGTGCGATGGTCAGTCAGAACCGATCAAAGTTCCTCACAGAAAGACACCTCACAGGATGGCTCCAGATCAGACTGCCCTGCTTGAAATCCTCGCGGAGCTTCAAAACACGCATCTCACCGATCGAATCTGTTTCGCCCCCAAACGCTCTACCAAGAACTCATCGACGCGGAAGCGACCTTGCACATTGGTGCTGACACAGGCATCTCCAAGGCGGAAATGTTCCGGATTTGCATGGATCTGGACGCTGAAGTCGCCGCGTTCCGCGACCGTAACCTGGGTGACACCGGGTACCGTAGGTGTTCTTCGACACCACCTACTGCAAATCCCGCGTCATCTCCCAAGCGATGGTCGTCGCCGTCGGCGTCGCCTCCGACGGGCGCCGCGGGGTCCTCGATATCGAAGTCGGTGACAGCGAGAACGAGGCGTTCTGGACCAGCGTTATAACCAGCTTCCTTCGCTCCGCGCCCGTGGGGTGGACGGGGTGAAGCTCATCATCTCCGACGCCGACATCGGGTTTAAGAATGTTTTCAGCACTGTTTTTCAAGGCACCAGCTGGCCAAGTTGCCGAGTGCACTTCATGCGAAACGTTCTCTCAATCGTGCCACGCGCTAGCCAAGAAGTGGGCGCGTCGATGATCCATACCATCATCGTTCAACCTGACGCAAAGCACATTCAAGCATAGTTCGACGAGGTGATGCGGGTGCTGAGGCCCAACCATCCCAAGGTCGCGCAGATGCTTCTCGACGCCCGCGACGACATCCCCGCGTTTTGCGGGTTCCCACCCAAACACTGGCGACAGATCTGGTCCACCAATCCCTAGAACGAGTGAATAAGGAAATCAAGTGCCGACCGAACGTCGTCGGCGTGTTCCCGAACCCGGCCGCTCTCCTCCGCCTCGCCGGCGTCATCCTTATTGAGCAACACGACGAATGGAAAGCCGGGTCCCGCCGCTCCCTGTCCGAGGCCTCCATGAGCCAGCTGGACACTTTCAACGTCGCTCTCACCGTCGCCGCGGGCACGATCAGCGGAGTGACTCACTTCCCCAAACTGACTACGACATAATCAGAAGACACTGACCTGCGCGGCGACGGAGAATAGCACCACCGCGCGGGACGTGACCTTGGGAGAAATCAAGGATTGGTACTGAGGGCATGATTCAAGTGTGCTGACGAGTTAAGAAACATGCGCTTTATGACGTCATAAAGTGTCGGCCGGGGAGTTGGCACCGTCTTAGCCGGGGCCGCAGAGCCCGACTTTTACTTCCCGTCCGCGCGCCCCGCGCGTCCAGCGCGGTCACGTAGGGTCGAGGTGTTCGTTGCCACAACGAATGCCCGCCACCGGAAGGCCCCTCCTATGCTGACATCTGCCCAGATTCGCGAACTGCCTAAGGTCGAACTGCACCTTCACATAGAAGGAACGCTCGAGCCGGAGCTTATAATGCAGCTCGCCGAGCGCAACGGCATCCTTTTGCCATGGGCCGACATTGATGAACTGCGTCGGCAGTACGAATTCACCGACCTACAGTCGTTCTTGAATCTTTATTACGCCAATATGGCCGTGCTGCAGACCGAGGCCGACTTCGCCGACTTGACCCGTGCCTACCTGCGACGCGCCCAGGCGGCCGGCGTGCGGCACGCCGAGATCTTCCTAGACCCGCAGGCGCACACCGTGCGAGGGGTGGATCTTGCAACCTGCGTGAACGGGGTGGCGGGGGCGCTGGCCGAGAGCGAAGCCGAATTCGGGGTGTCGACAGCCCTAATCGTGACTTTTTTACGCGACCGTGCGGCAGCGGAAGCCCTCACGATGATGCACGACCTCATCGAGATGCGGGCGCCGATTGTGGGCATCGGGCTGGACTCGGCCGAGGTCGGGCATCCACCGATCGACTTTGTCGAGGTCTTCACTCTTGCCCGCAAACACGGGCTGCAGTGCGTGGCGCACGCTGGCGAGGAGGGCCCACCGGAGTATGTCTGGCAGGCGCTTGAGCTGTTGCAGGTGTCGCGTATTGACCACGGCATCCGCAGCCTCGAAGACGAAGAGTTAGTGGAACACTTAGTTCAGCACCAGATACCGCTCACCGTCTGCCCATTTTCAAATGTGCGGCTGCGCGTGATCGACACGCTCGCCGACCACCCGCTGCCGGCGATGCTGGCCCGCGGACTGGCCGTTACCGTCAACTCCGACGACCCGGCGTACTTCGGCGGCTACCTCGACGATAACTTCAGGGCACTCACGGACACTCTCGGGTTCGGCGCTGTGGAGGTCGCCGCCCTCGCCCGCAACGCTGTGCGGGCATCCTTTCTGACAACGGATGCCCAAGCCCCCCTGCACCTGGAGATCGGCGAGTGGCTCGCCGACCAGCTCTGAACTCGCCCCGGTTCATCCACTCGCAGAGTCCATTGCCGTACCTGAGGAGTCCCGAGCGTAGCCGGGTCGGATGTTCATGACAGCGAGCGATAGGTAGTACGAGCTCACTGCAGGCGCGCGCACATGGTTCTCCGGTGCGTCGTTGGAGGTCCCTGCCAGCCGACGACACCTCCGCCGTTTCCGGTTAGATGACACTTATGTCATAAATGGCCCGATTGGAACGGTGGGCGCGCATTCTCATCACTAAGAGTCCGCAGCCCCGCGCTCCGATAGTCAGGGGAACACCATGCAACCATTCGCCCACCCGCCCCGTCACCAAGCTCCGAGGCGTCGCTCGGTCCGGCAGACCGTTGCGCTCACCCTTGCGCTCGCTCTGCTGATCAGCGGCGTTGGCTCCTTTGGAGGGGTGCGAAACATCTTTCGACCCGATGTGGCCGAAGCTGCTGTCCCGTCCAGTGCCACCGACGTGACGAAGGTGCCACACTACTTCGGCCCTTACCCCAACTGGGCGAACAGTCCGCAGACGTTGGCAGACGCGATGGTCAAGATCAGCGTCGGCACCCCGACACCGGTGCTGTATGGCAACCCGCTGACCGAGCGTAAGTACGCCACCGACTACGCGAAGCCCACGGGTGAGGTTGGTCCGGTGCTGGTGGTTCTCGACCACACCAAATTGCCCGACGGTACGCTGAATGATTTCCAGAGCTGGAACCAAGGCACTGCCGGATCGAGCCCAACCACTTCGGCGGGGAACCTCTTCCACGCGCTGGTGTTGCGACCGACCGGTCTCGCGGGCGAATACACCGTCGTATACGTCAGCGACGAGCTGACGGTGCCGACACCGACAGTAACCACCGGAGAGGTCGAGACATACCACATGCCAGCGGTGGCGGTGCAGAAGAACGACGTGATTGGCTTCTACGGTCAGGGAGTTCCGGTAGACACCGACGTGCCCGCCAACGGCGATACCTTGAGCACACCGGCCAGCGGCGACCCAACGCTGGCCACCAACGTTGCCCCGAACAAGGACAGCTCGGTCACGCTTGGTGATTCGAACTACCCGGACTTCTCTCATGACCGCACGTACTCCTTCGGGGCTGACGTCACGCCGACCATCGCCGACCCGGGTACGGGCGCGGAAGCGACAGCCTCGGTCGATCCGAAGACGGGTGCAATCTCGGCGGTTACTGTTACCAGCCCGGGTACCGGCTACGCGGTCCCGCCCACGGTGGAGATTACGACTGCCGGAGTTACCCCGACCACGTTGGCAAAGGCTACCGCCAAGATCGCCACCGGTGTCATCACCAGCGTCGACGTCAACGAGACCGGTTACGGGTTCACCGCACCGGCTGTCACGCTCTCCGGTGGCAACCCGACGCAGGGAGCTGCGGCGCAGGCCATAGCGAGCGGAATGGTCGATAACCTGACGCTCACCGCAGGAGGTGCGGGCTACCAAGCCCAGCCACTGGTGACGCTGACCAGGCCCGACCTCGCAGACGGAACGCAGGCCACCGCCAGCGCGACCATGAACGCGAGCGGGATCGTCACTGGTGTTGAGATCGCCAACCCGGGCAGTGGTTACACCAAGGCCCCGACAGTGACCGTTACCGACGCCAGCAAGACTGACCCCACCACGTTTGCCGATGTCAGCGCGACCATCGGCGTCACCCGGATCGACGTCACCGATGGCGGCGCCGGCTACGATTCAGCACCAACCGTGATGATCTCCGACACCGTGGGCACAGCCGATAAGGGAGCCAGCGCCACCGCAAATGTGGCGGTCAAGGGCTCCGTCACCGACATCGTGGTCACCACCCCCGGAGCCGGCTACCTTACTCCGGGGATCAAGAAATTCGTAGACACCCTTCCAGGAGAGGGAGAAGCCAACGCCAACGACCTGGGTCAGTACATCCCGGTCGCGGTACCCGACACCACGACGTACCCCGGCACCGACTACTACGAGATCGCGGTCGTGCAGTTCCGGATGAAGTTCCACCGTGACCTGCCGGCCACCCTGCTCCGCGGGTACGTACAGCTCTCGACCAGTGTCGTCCCGGGCAAGAATGTCGCCCTGGGCAACGCCAATCTTGACCCAGCCAAGCCTGACAGCCCCATCAGCTTTACCGGGGTAGACAAACCGCACTACCTCGGCCCGACAATCGTCGCCACGAAGAACAAACCCGTCCGAGTACTGTTTCGCAATCTGCTGCCCACCGGCGTGGACGGCGACCTATTCCTCCCGGTTGACACCTCGGTAATGGGTTCGGGTGCCGGTCCCCAGATGATGACCCTCGATCCCACCACCAAAATCCCAATGGATATGGCACAGGACGAGAAGAGTGTGCTCGACGGTGTGCGCAACCCGATGTGCGGGCAGACGCCAAAGCCGACCACGTGCTACTCGGAGAATCGTGCCACGCTGCATCTGCATGGTGGCATCACCCCCTGGATCAGCGACGGTACGCCGCACCAGTGGGTCACCCCAACCGGTGAAAACACTGCCTACCCGAAGGGTGTCAGCGTCAGTAATGTGCCGGACATGCCTGACCCCGGTCCCGGTGCGGAAACTTTCTTCTACACCAACCAGCAGAGCGCGCGCATGATGTTTTACCACGACCACTCGTGGGGCATCACACGGCTTAACGTGTACGCCGGCGAGGAAGCTGGTTACATGATCACCGACGATACCGAGCAGAAGCTGATGGCTCCTGGCGGCGCCCTCGACGGTCTCGGCATGGGAACGTCGCTCACCATCCAAGACAAGACCTTCGTGCCGAGCGCGACGCGGATGGCTCAGCTCGACCCAACCTGGGACGCGAAGAAGTGGGGCGGCGAGGGCAACCTGTGGCAGCCACACGTGTACATGCCGGCGCAGAACCCTGGCGATCCCAGCGGAATGAGCGCGTTCGGTCGCTGGTTCTACGGCCCGTGGTTCTGGCCGCCGGCTAAGGACGCCAAGTATCCGCCCATGGCCAACCCGTACTTCGACCCCGCTTGCGATCCGAACGTGGCTGACTTCTGCGAGCCGGCCCTGATCCCGTCAACACCCAATAACTCGGTGGGCATGGAGGCCTTCCACGACACACCAGTGGTGAACGGTACCGCGTACCCAACGACCACCATGGCCCCTAAGTCCTATCGGTTCCGCATCCTCAACGGTTCCGATGACAGATTCTGGAACCTGTCCTGGTACGTCGCCGATCCTGCCACTGGCACCGAGGTGGCTTTGAAATCCAGTGAGGTTTCGCTGGCGCAGACCGACCCGGTGGTCACGCCGACGCCGGACACCACCAAGAGCCCCAAGGGCCCTGACTGGATCCAGATCGGTAACGAGGGCGGCTTCCTGCCGACCCCGGCGGTAGTGCCGGCTCACGAGACGACGTGGATCACCGACCCGACCCGGTTCGACGTCGGTAACGTCGACCAGCACTCGCTGCTGCTCGCGCCAGCCGAACGGGCCGACGTGATCGTCGACTTCTCCGCTTACAAGGGGAAGACGCTGATTCTTTACAACGACGCCCCTGCAGCATTCCCAGGGCGGATCCCCGGGTACGACTACTACACCGGGGGACCGGACATGTCCCCGGCCGGAGCACCGACGACTCTTCCCGGCTACGGCCCCGATACCCGATCGGTCATGCAGGTGAAGATTTCAAACACCGCACCCGCCCTGGCGTTTGACCGGCCGAACACCACAGCGGACCAGATGGGCAAGCTGATGGCAGCGTTCGATCACCACACCGACGCGGCTGGCAACCCCGCCGGGGTCTTCGAATCGAGCCAGAACCCGATCGTTGTCGGCCAGGCAGCGTACAACCAGGCCTACGGGAAGAGCTTCGTCGGCAACGGATACTGCAATGCGGCTACCAATCCCGCAGCCAAGTGCGACGGCTTCGCCCGAATCGCAGAGCAAGGAGGAGACAAGTTCAAGTTCGACACGCTGTCGGGCGCTCAGCTCAGCATTCCCATCGAGGGCAAGAGTGTCCACGACGAAATGAACTCGGCGAATTTCGATGAGTGGGGTCGAATGAGCGGCAACATCGGGTTGGAGGCGCCAGGAGCCACACCGCTACTGCAGAACGTCATCCTGTACCCGTACGTAAATCCGGCAACGGAGTTGCTGGACGGCACCAAGGGTACGAACAGCCTCAACGTGACCCCCATCTCCACCAATGCTGACGGCACGCAGATCTGGAAGATCACCCACAACGGCGTGGACACCCACCCGCTGCACTTCCACCTCAACGACGTGCAGGTGTTGAACAGGGTCACCTGGGACAACATCATCATCCCGCCGGAACCGACAGAACTGGGCTGGAAGGATACCGTGCGGGTCAGTCCGCTGGAAGACACAATCGTTGCGGTCCGACCCATCCTGCCGAAACTCCCGTTCGCCATTCCGGACAGCAACCGGCCGCTCAACCCGATGATGCCCCTGGGCGCAAAGGGTGGGACGTCTGGCCCCAATGGGTCCGAAGCTGGGTTCAACAACACCGACACGAACGGTAACCCGATCGCGCCGATCACCAACGTGATGACCAACTTCGGCTGGGAGTACGTGTGGCACTGCCACATCCTCAGCCATGAGGAGATGGACATGATGCGGCCCATCTCGGTCAGCGCGCCGCGCACGCTGCCCGACGCGTCGGTATTGAGCTTCACCCGACCCACCAGCGACGTGCTGCTGAGTTGGACTGACGGCACCCCGGTGACGATCACCGATCCCACCACCTGGGGCAACGCAAAGAATGAGATCGGCTACAGGGTGGAGCGCGCACCGCTGACCAACGGAACCGTGGGCGCATACGCCCAGATCGCCACCACACTGGCGAACATCACTGCGTATAGCGACACGACCGCTGGGACCAGCCAGTACGCCTACCGGGTCACGGCGTGGAACGCTGCGGGGAATACGGTTTCCGCATCGCTGCTCACCGCTTCCACTGCGCCGCAGGTGACTGCCCAGAGTCCCGTATCCGGGGCGACCGGAGTGATGAGCAACGTTCATCCGAACGTGACGTTCAACGAAGCCGTCACTGGCGTCAGCAACGCCACATTCATGTTGAAGCAGGGAGCCACGGCCGTTGCGGCTTCGGTGACCTACAATGCGACGACACAGACGGCGACCCTTACGCCGACGAAGGCACTGACCGCTGACAAGCCCTATACACTCTCGGTGACTGCGGCCATCAAGAGTATGTCCGGTGGCTCGGTGACGGCGACGAGTTGGGGCTTCATCACCGGACCCAGCCCAACGATCACCACTACCGACCCTGCTCCTGGAACCACCGGCATCGGTCTGGGAACCACCGCAACGCGAACCCCGCTTCGGGCAACGTTTAGCGAAGCTGTGACGGGTCTACCCATCACCGCTGCCAGCACGCCCAACTTCACCCTAAAGTTGGGTACAACAACTATCGCCTCGAAGGTGACCTATAACGTCACCACTCGGGTCGCTACGCTGACGCCGGACGCTCCGCTAGTGAGCGATCGCACCTACACCCTGTCCGTGAACAACGCGGTCAAGGATCTGGCCGGTAACGCGCTCACCGCTAAGACGTGGACCTTCATCACCGGTCCCGCCCCGGTTGTCACGGCTCGTACCCCGGTGGCGAACGCCACCAAGGTCAGCCGAACGGCGAACATCACCGTGACCTTCAGCGAGGCTGTCACCGGCCTGCCGAGCAAGGCCGCCGCTAGTGGCAACTTCACCATCACGCGCACATCGACCGGCGCCGCATTCACCTCGTCGGCCAGCTACTCCAGCGTCACGAAGGTGGCAACGCTCAACCCGACCGGCAGGCTGCGGGCCAACACCCAGTACACCGTTACCCTAAACAGCACAATCAAGGACACCGCTGGCAACTCCTTGGCCCCCGTCACCTGGAACTTCACGACGGGCAAGTAGCACCTCCCCGACGCACATCGCCGCCCAAGAGTAAGACGTGGGCGGCGATGTGCGCATTCCACGTCGGCAGTGTTATCGAATGGGAAGAGACGATCATGTCGAAACGGATGCAGCCCGAGCGACGGCACCAGAAGGCCCGATCCCGGATACCCGTGATCCGCCGGCTGCTCACAATAATTTTCGCAGCTCTGACCCTGGTGTTGGTCTTACCGCCGGCCCCAGCCTCCGCGCACGCGGAGCTAATGTTCACCATTCCAACAGAGGGTGCGGTGCTAAGGGATGCGCCGACCTCGGTCGAGCTCACCTTTGACGAACCGGTTTCGCTTGTCGCTGACGGCTTCCAACTGTATGACAGTAGCGGTCGTCACCGCACTGCATCCGCCAGAGCGGACGCGGCGACTGTATTGATTACACTGCCATCCACCCTCTCCGACGGGAGTTACGTGCTCGCGTGGCGGGTGGTTTCCGATGATTTTCACCCCGAGTCCGGGGTGCTGTCGTTCGCCGTGGGACAGGCCAGCGTATCGGTTGCCACCATCGCCCCGACCAACGCCCCCCCGGTGGACATTCTCTACGCAGTGCTGAACGCTGTCGGCTATTTGGGTTTGTTCGGCCTGGTAGGCCTCACTGTTTTTGACCTGTTCGTGGCCCGCACCACGACGCCGGGGCGGTTGCCTCGGGTCGCGGGGCTCACCGCAGTGAGCGCATATGTCATTTTGGTTCCCCTCACCGCGGTTCGGATTCAGGGGGCGGGCCTTGTCGGTCTATTCGATCCGGCGGTCGTCACCACGGGCAGATCCGCGGGGGCACTCCTCACGCTGGGTCTCGCCGCATTAGGGGTCACACTGATGTTGCTCAGGACGAGGCTACCGCGCCGAAAAAGATTCTGGGTCGGCACAGTGGGTGCCGGCTTCGCGCTGGTATCGGTACTGCCCGTTGGTCATACTCGGGTGTTCGGCCCCCCGTGGCTAGTCATGGGCGCCGACCTTATCCACGCCGCAACGGCTGCAGTCTGGTTGGGTGGCCTCGTGGCTCTGATCCTTCACATCGTCCGCGCCCAACGAAGCACGGGCGACCGGGCTACAGCCGCCATAGTTCTAGGTAGATTCTCCACCCTGGCAGGCGGAGTAGTCGTCCTTTTGGGCGTCACCGGAACTATCCTGGCCGTGAGTATAGTCGGTTCAATTCCTGCTCTTGTTGGTAGTGTCTACGGTCGGATGCTGTTGGTCAAGCTAGGAATGGTCGCGGTGATCGGCGGACTCGCCCTGTGGAATCGTTTCGGGCTCGTCCCTCACGTGGCACGGGAGGGCATGACGGGGCGGGCGTGGAACCAGCTGAAACTGGCCATCCGGTTGGAAGCGGTCGGGGTAATACTGGTTGTTGGACTCACCTCGGCACTGACACTCCAGAATCCGCGGGCGTCCGAATTTCTTGCCGCACCGGCTGTGGCGACGGGGGCATCTGCGCGGGGAGAGGTGCCCGTACTGGCCGATCTCGGTACTGGCCACCTCACCGGCCGGTTCAGTCCTGGCACGACCGGGGTCAACGTCATCACCTTTGACCTGACGGACGTGGGAGGTGCTCCTATCGTGCCGCTCGCCATGCCACGGGTCAGCGTCTCCGAGCCAAACCTGAGTCTCGGACCGCTTGAGGCAGCGGTCGAGCCTGGAAAAAAACCGGGCAACTACCGAGCCGTGGTCGCGCTGCCCGTGGCGGGCCAATGGAAATTCACCGCTGCCGTCCGAGTAAACGAGCTGGAGCAGCCCGCGGCCGTTATAGATGTGGTGGTCGTGGGCTAGGGCCCAGGTGTTATTGTGCTGGGTCTTGATCGCAGTACGGGCGAACGAACCCCCACGGGCACGTGCGCGCCGAGCGCAGAGTGCGAACACGAGACCGAGCTGCCAGATCGAGATCTGAACTTGAAAATGTCCGCTCAGTTACGGGTGTCGACCAATGTCGTGCGTTGATCTCGATCAGCCGAGTCAGCGGCAGATGCTGGGAGGGCAGGAGTTGCCGCGGGCTCAAAGGGAAGCCGCAAGGTAAAGGTGGTGCCGTGACCGAGTGAGCTGGATACCGCGACGGTGCCGCCGCGGGCCCCTGTGGCGGCCTTGACAATGGCTAACCCCAGCCCGCTACCGGCGTGCTCGCCTGCCGTCGATGCGGTCCGGAATATTTCGAACACGGTGTCCAGTTCGGCTGCGGGAATGCCCTCACCAGCGTCCCGAACAGTCAGCACCAACTCGCCGTTCTCGACGTCCGCAGTCATTGCGATGGTATCTCCGGGATCGGTGAATTTGACCGCATTCTCGAGGAGGCAGTCCAGAACCGCTTCAAGACGCTCATTGTCGCCCTGCATGCTACCAACCTCACTCCGGGCGGTCCAGATTCGGTCGGCAGCAACCGACCAACGGCGCAGCATCTCGGCTAGCATTCGATCCACGTTGACCGGCTCGGGCGTTGACGGCTCGACGAGCCGGACCAGGGTGAGCAAGTTGGTCGCCAATGTAGACGCCTTGACGAGCTCTGCCACCACCAGCTCGGCGTCTTCACGTACCTCCAACTCGACCGACTGGTCAGCGATGAGTTGCGCGTAGCCCCGGGCAATGGTTAGCCGCGTGCGTACCTCGTGCGACCCAAACCGGGCGGCGTTCTCCCGCTGCTCACTGCGGTCGCGGTCAGCCTGTTGCAGCGCGCGCAGCCGCTGCTGGGCGGTCCACTGACGGTTCACGTGCCAGATTAACAACATGACGATGGCGCCCATCAGAACGATTTCGCTGCATTCCTCCCAGGCGATAACCCCAGTCGTCGCGTGACGGACCAAGGCAATCCCGGTCGTCGTAGTTATGACGGCAAAGACGACCATAGTGGCTCGCCGTGGCCAGGGGCACAATCCGTAGAGCAACGCAAAACTGGCCCAAACGAGGTGATAGGGAATAGTTTCATTACCGGGGAGCACAAAGGTGAGATAGCAGTTCACTCCCGCGAACACTGCCCAGGTCAGGGCGAGAACTGCTTTAAGCGGAGATCCTATACCCGACATTTCGCACCGTCTCAATCTTGTCGTTTGACAGTTTCCAGCGCAGCCGGCGGACGCACACGTCGACGACGTTCGAGCCTGTGTCGAATTTTGTCCCCCAAACACGCTCGAGCAGCTCTGCCCGGGTACACGGCTTGGGCGCCCTCTGAAGGAGGCAGGACAAGAGCACGAATTCCTGTTGGGTTAATGGGATACGGCGGGCATCGACTACGAGTTCTCGTCGCAGCATGTCGATCACGATGCCGGCGCCGCGGAGGTAGCGGGTAACTGGTGCAACAGCTGCTGCTGGCGAAGATGCGGGCGTTCGGATGCGGGTTTTGACCCGGGCCAAAAGCTCGGAGTTGGCGAACGGTTTGGCCAGAAAATCTACCGCACCGCCCTCCAAAACACTGACCCTCGTGGCCACCTGTGTCATCGAAGACAGCACCAAGACCTTGCTCGACGGACGGAATCGCATCAGTTCAGCCAGGACGTCCTCGCCGCGTCCGTCTGGCAGCACGAGGTCCAAGACGATCAGATCCGGGTCGACCGTGCGGATCGCTGTTAGGGCGTCGGCCGCCGTGCCCACGACGGTGACGGTATAGCCGGCGCCACCGAGAATGCGTCCCAGAAGTCGGGCCAGTGCGGGCTCATCCTCGACGATCACGATGCCATTCACGTCGGTGTTCGTTCCTTCCCGCGTTCCTAGAGTGCTAACGGCGGCGTTACTGTGAGTCATGCACTCACACCTCTTCTTTGGCTTAGCGTTGCAGTCGAGGTATCTCTAGCGCACCCGCGATATAGCGACATTGTCCCCCTAAAAGAGGACAGAACATGTCCCCAAAAAGGGGGACACAACGCTTCGGAATGCCGTAGCCAGACAACTCGACCGCTCGTGGCCATCCTTCTGTGAGTCAGCTCCCGCGCGGAGATCGACTATAAAGCACAGTGTCCGCCGGGGGAGAGAGCGAACGTAGTGACCGCATCGCGCGGCGTCGCTCAGATCGACGCCACTACTCCCGAGCCGACGTGGGACCAGGCGAAATGATTCTCCGCGGTAACGCCGACGCTGCACTTTCGAGATTTCACAACACATATGTAGTCGGTAGCATCGGACTGGATGAGTGTTGGATTGAGCCGTTTGTTGAGTTCATGCCTCGCATCAAAGGAACAAATCGTTCACTATCGCAGATGTTCGGGCGCGGGTAACGTAACAACCAGACGTCGTCGATACCCTCCCGTCGGCCGGCGATAATGGGAGCCGAAATGGTCCGAACACGACGTAACATTCGTTTCTCACGATCCGGCCTCAGTCGCGGCACGGCCGTTGGCGTTGTGGCAGTGGTCGTGGCCACGACAGGGCTCGCCTCATTTCCGGCGACGGCGGTTCCGGCATCCTTTCCCTCTGTCGACTTCGGGGCTGTCGAGTTTCACGGTACGCGGTCGTACAACTATGGTGACCCGGCGCCGTCGCCGCGTGCGCTCATCATCGGTTCGGTCACCCGCACTATTTTCCTTAGAACAGACTTTGCTCCGCTAGTGCTCACGTGCACAATGACAGCGGCTTCGGGCGAGGTGATCCCGATATCTCAAAAGCCGGCATCGAACGACGCGACCGGCGCTCTCACCGTTGAGGTCGGTATCCCTGCCGGACGCGTGATCAAAGGCTCCGGAGAAACATTCTCCATCGAATGCCGCGGCCGTGACGCAGACCCCCAGGAGGCGCTCTCCTCAACGTGGATCGCTCGCTATCTGTTGACCGAAGGCGAAGGTGCCGCCGCGACCGAGAGGTTTGGCACACGGTTGGGTTCTGGCAAGTTAGATGAGCCCGGGGCGGTGAACCAGTTGTCCCTATTTGCAGGCTTGCTGGATTTTCCGGCGGAGGCGACTGCAGTGATTCAGGTCGTGAGGCCGGGGGATCGGGTGCGGGTGTATGCGTTCGATGGTGCTTTCGCCCAACAAGGGCGGACGAGTAATTACATCGTAAAGGTCTCTGCTGGATCGACGAGTCTAGCGGGCCTGGATGTCTCGACCGCCTCGTTCGGCAGGATCATCGGGTTCACGGTGCCTTCGGGTCTGCCTGCTGGTCGAGTCACCTTTGGCATTAAGACTGTGGCGACGACTACTGGCGCGCTCGGAACCGACCGGACGCCGACCAGGCTCGTGGCGGTCTCACGGTGGGCCGGCGCGGCCGACTACGATCCCAATCTCGACGGACGCAGTGTGCAACCCTCTGCCTCGTTGCGCGTGACCGGCGACCCCAACGTATCGAGAACCCTCACGGCAGCCCCCGGCACGTGGAGTCCCAGCCCAGTTTCGACTGCCTATCAGTGGCTGAGAAACGGTATCCCGATCGTCGGTGCCAGCGGAGCGAGTTACCTCGTGACCGCGGTGGATTTCGATCAAATGGTGAACGTGTCTCTAACGACCGACAAACCCGGTTATCGCACTATGGTGCGGTCGAGCGTACCCCCGAGAATCCGCGGCGGAGGAGGTGTCGGATAGCAAAGTCACCACTTACCTCTCGGGTGTCACCCGGCAGGCGTGTGCGCGGGGTCGAAGGACCTGGCAGGCCGAGCACGAGAGCACGATTCAGGCTTCGACACGGGAGGCAGGCACCGATACCACGGTTGATGCTGCCTTGCGTGGGACCGTTGGCTCGGTCAACAGGAAGGTCGAAATGGCGCCCATGGCAACCAATGAGAAGATGGCCAGTCCGAGCAGCGCGGATGCGTTGAGCCAAGTACCGGTAGCGGCGATCGTCGCCATCAACATAAGGCTCGCCACTGCGACGAGTGCCCCTCGTGATCTTCTGCGGGCGTGCGCGACAAATCGCCACTGTGCCATCGCGAGTGTGACGACGACAAGCACCCCGATGTTCACCGACATGCCCACCCACACGGGGTGGAAACCAAGAAAGAAGCTCGAAGGCGACCAATCGCCGAGCTGATACCACAGGAGACCCGCTGTGAAGCCAAAGATCATCGCTGCATAGGCTGCTCGTCGCGTCGCAAGCGGCCAGAAGAACACCGCGAGCACAGGAGCCAGTGTCGCACCGTTACGCAGCGTCCACGCGAGCACATTCCACCAGGCGGACTGCTCCGCGCGTAAGAATGCGAACGCGATCATGAGCACGGTGAGCAACACGAGCGACCAGCGCGTGTAGCGCACGAGTTGCGCTTCAGTAGTGCCGGGATGGAGCGCGCCGCCGACATCACGACCGAGACTTGTAGCACCGGAGAATTGACACGGCCCGGCCCAGCCTAGGGCGCATGCCCAGACTCCGAGAAAGAACACGCCGGCCAGCGGCGCCGGCAACACGTGAGCGATGTAGGTGGGCACGGCCAGGAGGCCCAATGCTTGATTGGGTACGACGATGGCAGCGGCAGTTCCCAGAATCGTGCCGCCGAGAATTAGCGGCAGTCCAAATCCGGCGGCCAAGAAAAGGCCCTTCTGACCGTCCTTGGGGGTGCGGCACGACAAGCTCATCTGGAAGGCAGCCTGCGCCAAGAGCACGTTGATGATGAAAGTGCCGAACCACGCCACAATAAGTGTCACGCCAACACTCGACAGATCGAGCATTTGAGGGTTTGTGCTCGCGAGCTCGGCGAGTCCGTTAAAACCGGGGTTGATGAGGAACGCGGTGATGCCCACACCGAGCATGGCCACAAAAACGATGCAGTTCATGGTCTGGCTAAACGCCACAGCCCGCATTCCGCCGAACCACAGATAGACGAGGAGGAGAACGGCCGTTGCGATGATTGAGGCATAAATAGAGAGGTCGGTGAACGCGTGAAGGGCGGATGCGAAAGCGATTGCCGTGGCGACAGACCACATGGGGAACGCAAACGCGGTAATCAAACCGGAAATGATCTGGGCGACCCTGCCAAAGCGCTCTCCGATCATTCCGCTGACCGTCACGACGAGCTTCTCCCGCAACGGTTTGACGAGGAGAAGGGCGATGAGGAGCACCTGCACGGTTTCTGCCACTCCGTACCAAATCGCCGAGATGCCGGTGTGGTAGCTCAGCTCCAGGATCGCAATGTATGACGACCCCGAGAAGAGACCGGTGATGCAGAGGGCTACGGTGAGTGGGCTGAAGCTGCGTCCGGCGACGAAGAATCCGCCCTCGGCCGCAGGCCGGCGCGCAGTGCGCCACTGAACGATCGTTCCAACGCCCGCCAGCAGGAGCGTGTAAACGACGGCGAGACCAATTGTCCAGAGGCCAGCATCAGTCATGACCGATTCCGTTCGCGTGAGGTCGGAGCAAACGGCTGCGCCGAGAATTGCCAGTGAAGGTCGAACGGAATGCCCGCATCACGCAGCAGGCTGACGGCCGGACACCGGTTCTCCACTGCGTGACGAAGCTCGCCAAGTTCAGGCTCTGCGGCGGTCGTGACGATTTGCACCAGAAGGCTGTAATCAGAAAAATGTGGTGAGACATCCGCGGTGCCGGTGAACCCGCGCACGTCGATATGCGAGCGAGTCAGAGTCTCGATCTGATCGAGACGTATGCCGAGTTCCGTTGCGACCGCCTCGATGGTTACGGTGATGCAGCCGTTCACCGCACCGGCAATGAATTCCATCGGCGTGGGCGCCGCGTTTTCGCCGCCCTTACCGACGGGCTGGTCGATGACGAAGTCAAAATCGCGAATCGCGACCCGGGTGCGCATAGGACGCAGCCACGATCCTGATGCGCGCACGGATTTGATCCACGGGTCGCGAACGGGGTGTGCCTTCGCTGCGGCCAGGTCAATCGTTGTGAGTTCGGACATCTCGTACCATCCCATCTGACTGCGCCGTCGAAATCGGGCGCCCTCTGAACTCAAGTCCACGGAGGCGATCCTTGGCAATCCGGCGCGTAACGCAACTTCATGCAGGGGGCAGATGCGCCGCTGGGCTGACGTCTGACGGTGACCGTCAGCGGCGTCATCATTTGGGTAAAGACACTTATGTCATAAATATCCCGATTGTAACGGCGGGCGCGCATACATCTCCCTCAGAGTTCGCAGCCCTTCGCTTTCGATAGTGCGGGGAACACCGCGCAACCATCGAGGACCTGGCGCATAATGACCTCCTGACCGCTCCGGTGGTGAGGCCGGAGCAGCGAGAGAGAGCATGCGGTCATCGAGCCCGGTTACGCGTCGCTGGCGGTAGGGCGCGATTCTGAGGGCGAACGATCCGTGCCGGTCTCGGAATTAGGCGCGGCGTTTGCCGGCAAAAAATCCGTAGATCAGCAAGACGATGAGAGATCCAGCGATGGCTAGGATCCAGGTTTGGAGGCTGAAGAAGTCTTGAAGGGGGGCGTTAAAGAGGAGGCTGCCGAGCCACCCTCCGAGAATCGCGCCGATGACGCCGAGGAGAAGGGTAATGAACCATCCGCCAGCTTGCTTACCCGGGAGGATGAGTTTGGCGATGGCGCCCGCGAGGAGGCCGAGAAGGAGGAAGCCGAGGAAGCCCATGAGAGTGATCCTTTGTGTAGGTGAGTGGTGGTGCGGAAAGGGTGGTGCGGAAAGGGTGGTGCGGGTGATTGTGCAGTCACGTGTTTGGTTTAAAGACTTCAGAAGGGCCGTCGCGGTTGAGCGCTATCCAGTCAAGAACCCAATGGATAGCTTCTCGGCGCGGTCTACAGCGGTGAGTCCAATGGTGAAAATAGGTTTTGGCCAGAACGTCACGTGATCACCTTCGTGCACGGTGTGAGGGTACTGTCGGGAATTCTGAGTGAGCACATAATGCTGCAGCCGGAATGGTGACGATGGTTACCGAAGCTGGACGGGGGCGCTGGTAGCAGCGCGGACGCCACCGCCGATTTGCACGGCAGCAGGGATTTCTCGGCCGAGAAGCGCGCTCAGAGAAGCAAGGGTGGTCTCGACGTCGTTCACGATGCGCATCGACGATACTCCGCGGCGGGCGGTCGTGGAGATCTTGAGTACAGGTGTGCCGTCCACCGCGTAGGTCCTCACTCGGGATGACACCAGTTCAGGGTGTTCATCGAGCGCGCCCTGCATGAGTTGTTCGGCAACTTTTGCATCCACCGTGATCTGTCCGACCCCTGCGGGGGAGTTGACGAACAGTGTTTTGGTGTACCCATGTCCCTGTCGGAAGATAAACATAATAAGCAGGATTATCAGAAGCACAAGAACACCGATTACGGCTATGAACCACCAGCTGTGCTGAAGTTCGGGGATGGGAGCTGCGACAAACCAGCCGGTCACGGTTTCAACGGCGGTCGGTGCTGCATTCGTGTAGGTGTCTCTGACGTTTGTTACTGTCGCCACGGCTAGCGTTCCCACTCCGAGAACAAGAAGGAGGAGGCCGATAAGGAAGGAGAAGGTGCGGTTGAGAAACCGATTGGTGTTGTTCACGATCCGCGTTTCCCTTGTTCGTTGATGACTATGCGCGGCCGAACAGTGGGAAAGAGCGCATAGGAGTCCAGTTGTTTCTGCACCGCTGCCACCACAGCGCTTTTATCGATAGTGCCTCCAAACGCGGGGATGAGCGTCACAACTGCTACGCGGTGCGAGACGCTGACGGTGACGTTGTCGGGACTGATATTGCCGACTTCGGCAGCATGTCGGGCAAGCCCGGACGCTATTACCGCGTTGTCGACCACAGCAGATATTGTCTCCGTGTCTATAAGGTGTCGTGCCCGCCGCCCGGCGGTAAGAGAAGCGAGCACTATGAACAGCCCAATAAGGGCTACAACAACCCCCACGGCGGCAACGATCCCAACGGTGTATTCCGTTAGGTTCGCGGCTGCTGATGCAACTCCGAACATGTCGCTGACCAGAGCTGGTCGGTTGGCGAGATGTAAAATCATTTCGATCACCGCGTAGGCGGAGGCAAGGATCACGAGCACCGCGAGAGTGATTGCCAACCCGCTGCGTGAAGAATGGGTCTCCCGACGTTTTATGCGGCGATAGAGGGCACTGGTGTCGCTCACTTCACTCTCCTTTCTTTGATGAAATCGGCGCCGGTGAGACGGATATCCACTCGAGCAATGTTGTACCCCGTAATTTGGGCTACGCGGGTTTTGATTTCCGATTGAGCGGTTTTCGCGCGCTCCAGTGTTGTTCCTCCAGTGCGAGCAATGAGGCCGCGATCCTCGTTCACCCGAGATAGTGCGGGCACCTGTACGGGCGTGGTGATCACCAAAGAAAGAGTGCCTCCGTCATCGGTGACAGTGACCGAAGTTTTTCTGGGGTCGGATCCAAACGCTTCCGCAGTGACGGTGGCGACGATACGGTCGAGCGCACGCGGAGTGATCCGGGTGCGCCCGGCCGTCATCCCGGGGTCACCGACAGCGATGCCGGCGACAGTCACGAGGAACTACTTTTACCTTGAACTGCCGACACCAGGCTGGACACATTGAGTTTCCCGTCGAAGATTCGACCGGCGAGCGCGCCAACGGCCATTGCAAGGGCAACGAAGAGAAACGCCCAGAAGCCGAACACGATCCAGGTCAGCGCGAGGACAGCTCCGACCATGATGCCCGTTCTGGTGGCGCTCACTGAACGCGCGATTCGGAGTCGTCATCCTTGTCGTCAGAGGGCAGGTGCACGTCGTTGACCTCAACGTTCACTTCAACAACTTGCAGCCCCACGAGAGAGGTAATCGCACCGGCGACCGCGGCGCGAACGGCGGCGGCAACCTCGTGTACGGGGGTGGGGTAGTCCACGACGATAGTAATATCGGCGGCCGCTTGTGTTTCGCCAACTTCGACTTTGACGCCCTGGGTGAGGTCATCGGCGTTGACGGCGCTACGTAACGCACCAAATGCGCGAGCGCCGCCGCCGCCTAAGGCATATACGCCGCGAACCTCGCGGGCCGCGATGCCGGCGACCTTAGCCACCACGCCGTCAGCGATAGTTGTGTGTCCGCCCGCGGGTCCGTCGCCGGGGGCAGAAGGGGAAACGGCACGGTCTACGCGGGATACGCCAACGCCAACGCCGGAAGGCTTGGGGGTGGTGGTGGTGGTCTGATTATCGTTTGCCATGATCATCCTTAATACGTGTTCGGAACCGAGAACGCAAGCACTGTGACAGGTTGCGTGTGAGCGGTAATGTCGCTCAACGAATAAGACGCATTCGGCTGTCGATTTGTCACAAAAAAGTTTTACGAGATTTGGGGAGCATGAACGCACCTGCGCATAACCCCGACAGGGACCGGTTGGAAGGCCTCGCTGACGCCATTTTGGTGGGGCGCGCCGTTGACGGTGACACCGCAGCGTTTGAAACAATCATCCGCCGGTACGGCCCGCTTATGCGCGCCTATACGGCGCGGATTGTGGGATCCATGGCGGACGCGGACGATGTCGTTCAAGACGCGTTCCAGACCGCGTGGCGCAGGTTGTCAGAACTTCGTGATCCAGCAGCCGTAAAGCCGTGGCTGATGCGAATCACGAGCCGCCTTGCATTCACGTTTCTTCGCCGAAAACACGTCGACGTGGATCTGGCAACTCTGGAAGGGGCGTTACCTGCCGATACGCAACCAGAAAATGTTGCGGTCCGTAATGCACAATTACACGCGCTGTCAGCGGCCCTTGACACACTGCCGGAAGACCAGAGACGATGCTGGCTGCTGCGCGAAATTGGAGAACTTAGCTACGACGATATTGCCGAGGACATGAAACTACCCACAGCAACAGTGCGCGGCAAGCTTGCTAGAGCGCGATCGAGTATCTACGCACAAATGGAGGGATGGCGGTGAACGAGAACGATCCCAGAACACTCGACTGCGGAAAAACAGTCGAAGAGCTCAGCGACTACCTCGCCGCTGGTCGCAGTCCGTCCGACCCACGTATTGAAACGTGCCCGGAGTGCCTCAACGCCCTGCAAGGGCTCACCCGGCTTACGCAACTTTTCCAGGACCTGATCACCCAGGACGTCGCTGATTTGCCGGCACCGTCGGAGAATTGGTTCCAGGGGATCATGACCAACATTCATCGCGAAGTACGAGCCGGTCGATCTGTGCCACTGCCACACCCCGACATACGAGTGGACCTCAGCCTCACCGAAGGCGCCGTCCTAGCGCTAATTCGTTCCGTGGGGGATACCGTTCCCGGACTGCTCGTTGGAGCGTCCCGCCTCGACGGGGACGTGGAAACGCCCGGCGCCCCCGTCGAAGTCTCCGTCACGGCCAGCGTTTTGTGGAACCGGTCCATTCCTGACGCCGCTCACCAGCTGCGCGAGCTAATTTGTGTTGCGCTAGCGGCACATACGGCCCTGAACGTAATCTCCGTCGACATCACTATCGAGGACTTGCACGGAGACCTACCCAACACCGTCATACACAAGGAGCACTGATGAGCGTCATCGAAAAAAAAGAAAAGGACGCCCTCGATGTGGAGCGACTTTCCGCCCAAGTTCTAAACGTGCCCGGGGTGACAAATATTTATCCGCCTGCTCCCTCGCTCGGGCAGATTCCCATGCTCGTTACTGCCGCAGTGACTGGAACGCCACCTCGTCTCGATCAGGTCAGCGTCATCACAGACGGCGCTACCACCGAATTATCCGTGCGTGTGGGAACGAGTATTGACTCGGCCACGCCCCACACCGCCACACTGGTCGCCAATGCCCTACTAGAGAACGTCCCCGATGGTCACGAAGCGACCGTAAAGGTGCGGATATCCCGCATCGCATAAGGGCGATACCAATCAATTCACCTTTTCCGCACTTTCGGCCTATTGGCCGTTGAGAAAAAAATGCCTGCTCAAATGAGCGGATGCACCAAGGTCACGTCGTCTTACCTGATCAGGTCAGGCAGATCCGCTCCATGGCGCGGGGGCGAGTATCCACAGAACGACCGCTGCGTGGCCGCCCAGAACATGCCAGGTGTGAGGCTCGCGTCCCGGAAACGTCAGAGTGTCGCCAGCATGCACCGCGATGCTCCGGTCGATGAAGCGAACGCTCACGGCACCGGTGACGACGTGGAGCATCTCTACCTCGCAGTTGATCGTGTAAAGATCTGAGCCGCCGTGCGCGTTTGGCTCAAGCTCTGACCTAAGCAACTGCACTCGCTGTTCGGACCGGGGGGACATCAGCCGTTCCACAGTGTGCATACCGCCGAGATTAATTCGCGGCGCATCTGCAAACGTGATGTGTTGAACGTCGGGCTCGGTAAACAGCGCGCCTACGGGAAGCGAGAGCACCTGGCACAGGCGCACGAGCGTTGCGACACTTGGAGACGTCTCGTCTCGCTCAACACGACTGAGAAAGCCTTTACTCAGCCCTGTCGTCTGAGCAACCTGGGCGAGCGACATGCCCTGAGAGCTACGCGCCGAGCGCAGCTTCGCGCCGATGGGCGTTGCAGCGGAATCGGCTGCCGGGTGGATTGCACGCATGGTTTCCCAACTACCGACCTTGAAATATTGCTTGACGATCGAACGGCGCCGGCGTAGTGTTACCAAACGTTGTCTCTAAGATACAGGAAGTTGTCAAATATGCAACCCCCAGAAAATTCCGAGTCGCAGCAGTCTTCATCGACACCGACACCGACACCGCGCGGTCCGGTGGACGCGAGCGTCGTGCCGCGATTCGCTGGCATCGCCACCTTCGCACGTCTTCCCCGTCTCGACGAGGTTGAACATGCTGATATCGCCGTTGTGGGAGTCCCGTTTGACACCGGCGTGAGCTTTCGACCGGGAGCGCGGTTTGGCCCCGCTCATGTGCGGGAGGCTTCGCGGTTATTGCGCCCGTATAACCCTGCCCAGGATGTATTCCCCTTTGGAGCACAGCAAGTGGCTGATGCTGGCGACCTTGTCGCTAACCCCTTCGACATCGCTGCAGCCGTGGCCGAGATAGAAGCAGGTGCTCGTCTTCTGGGTGAGCACGCCGATCGGCTCGTCGTTATCGGTGGTGACCACACAATCGCTTTGCCCCTCTTGCGCGTCGCGCACGCAAAGCACGGGCCGGTCGCGGTGTTGCACTTCGACGCCCACTTAGACACGTGGGACACCTACTTTGGCGCACCCCTCACTCATGGCACCCCGTTTCGTCGTGCCTCCGAGGAGGGCCTCATCGACCTCGAGGCCAGTATGCACGTCGGCATTCGTGGACCGCTGTATTCGAAGGACGACCTTGAGGACGACGCGCGGCTCGGCTTCGCAATTGTCACAACCGAGTTCGTTGAGGAGAACGGCGTCGACGCGGCAATCGCGCGCATCCGTGCGCGGATCGGGGATGCGCCGCTGTACATTTCGATCGACATCGACGTGTTGGATCCAGCGCACGCACCAGGCACGGGCACACCAGAAGCAGGGGGACTGACCAGCCGAGAGCTGCTGCGAATGCTGCGCGCGCTGGCCGACCTCCAAATCGTCGGCGCCGACGTCGTCGAGGTCGCGCCGGCATATGACCACGCCCAACTCACCGCCGTGGCGGCCAGCCACGTCATCTATGAACTTCTCAGCGCTATGGCGCCCCGGTAACCCGACACCCCATGGAGGCACAATGATCCAGACCACCCCGACCACGGACGATGTACTCGCTGCAGCATCCGCGATCGTCAGTGCTTTCACCGCCACAGACGGCGAGCGCTATTTTTCCTTGTTCGCGCCGGAGGCGACCTTTGTCTTCCACACTGAACCAGAGCGGCTCGACGATCGCGCAGCCTACGAACAGAAGTGGCAGGAGTGGGTCGCAAGTGGCTGGAAGGTCACGTCCTGTGAGTCACGCGCACAGCATGTACAACCCATGCCCGGCGGTGCCGTTTTCAGCCACTCCGTCAGCACTTCTGTGAGCACCCCCGACGGGCCAGAGTCGTATCGAGAGCAAGAGACCATCGTCTTTCGCGCCGAGGCGAACGGGCTCATCGCGATCCATGAACACCTCTCACCCCAGCCCTGATTCACCAACGCAGCCACCCACTAGGAGTCCAATGATGTCGCTCTATACCCGTCTCGAAGCCCGATTGGGTCATGAATCGGATGACTCCGGTGCGGTTCGAGGAACCTATTCTCTCGGCCGGATTCTCATGATCTGGCTGGCGGCTAACCTGGTGGTGACCACGCTGCTCACGGGTACACTTTTCGTGCCCGACCTGCCTTTTGGCCTCGTGATCGGGCTCATCGTGGGCGGCACGGTCGTTGGCGCTGCTGTGCTGGTCACCATCGGTGCCATTGGCGCGCGCACAGGATTGCCAACGATGGCCATTACCCGCGGCCCGTTCGGAACGCGTGGAAGCCTGCTCCCCGTCACTGCGAACGTTGTCATTTTGATGGGGTGGAGCTGGGTGCAGGCGATGCTCGCTGGTATCGCGCTCAACTACATTGTGGTGTCTGTAACGGGATTCTCAAACCCCGTCATCTTTGCGGTGTTGTGTCAAACCATCGTCGTGATTCTGGCGATCTTTGGCCATGCCGGCGTCGCTCGCGTGGAGCCATGGTTTGCTGTGGTCATCCTCGCTATCGCGGCCTACATCTTCTTCGTGGTGTACTCGACGCACTCTCCAGCGGATTTCGCCGCGATCGCCCGTCCAAACGAACCCTTTTACTCGGCCGGTCTGGCATTCGATGCCGTGGTGGCCACCGCAATTTCCTGGACGGTGCTTTCCGCCGACTTCAATCGTTTCGCCTCCTCAACCCGGGCCAGCGTGATCGGCTCTGGCATTGGTTACACCCTGTCGACCGTCATCTCGATGTCGCTTGGCGCCACCGCCATCGGCTATGTCGTGCTAAGCGGCGGCGAGGCGATCGCCTTCGACCCGGTGACGATCATCGAACCGTTTGGTGCGTTCCTCGCAGCGGCGATCTTCCTCTCCGTCATGGCGACCAACACTATGGTCGTCTACGGCATGGTCACGAGCGTCGCCAACGCTCTTCCGGGCCGTCGCGTCAAATTCTTGTCGACCGCGATCGTCCTCGGACTTATCGCCATCATCGGCTCGACATTCTTCGGCCTTCTCGCCCAGTTCACGACGTTTCTGGTCACGATCGGAGCACTCTTTGCACCGATCTTTGCCATCATGATCGTCGACTATTACATCGTCGCGCGTCGCAGCTACAACGCCGACATTCTCAAAAATCGGGGCGGACGGTATTGGTTCGCCGGTGGAACCAACTGGTTCGCTATCGCGGCCTGGGGGATTGGCGCAGCTTCCGCGTACGTTTGGGCGTACGTGTGGCCACTCCCGTTTGGAGCGACCATTCCCGCGTTCATCCTGACCTTCGTGGTGTACCTCGCCGTCTCGTTGCCCAGGCGCGCCATGACCCCATTCCAGCCGAGCCAACATCTCGCTCGCGCAGTCGTGCCGCAGGATGTCAGCACCGCGAGCACAGACGCCTCATGATGCTTGTCGATTTGAGTCACCCAATTACCGACGGAATGGCGGTGTACCCCGGCGACCCGATCGTGCATATTCACCCAGCGCTCGAACTTGATCGAGACGGTGTGGCCGTGACTAACCTGCGCTTCGGCTCACACACCGGTACGCACATCGACGCGCCGTCGCACACCGTGGCAGGTGGGCGCACAATGACGGACGTGGCACTAGACGAACTGCTCGATGACGCACTGGTGATTCGGGTGCCTGGCCTGAGTGAGAACGAGATCTACGGGTGGGACGCCCTGAACGCTGACGCTCCGCTTCCCTCGCGTCTGCCGCCGATTATTGTGATCGACACCGGTTGGGCTCAGTGGTTTGGCGACGCCCGCGCGACAAAGCATCCAGCAATGGATGCTGCGGCAGCTCGCGAACTTGTTGCTCGCGGAATGCGCATTCTCGCTGTTGACACGCTGAGTCCGGATCCGACCAATGAGTCGTCGGGCGGCTTTCCCGTGCATGAGGTTGTGCTCGGAGCCAGTGATGGACTGATCGTGGAGAATATCTGTGGGCTGGATTCACTCCCTCCAGCTGTGCGGATTGGCTTTTTCCCCTTGCGATTGGGCGGTGACGGGGCACCCGTTCGAGCGGTCGCCTTTCTTTGATTTAGCGCACGATTGTGAGATCGCCACTCGATGGACGCGGCGGGGGAGTGCCGTCCAGCTTCCCCGCCACCGATGAGTGCGATGCCGGTAAGAAGTTGCAGGCGTACGACGACAGGGGTGGCGCATAGTGCGCCGAGATTGTTCCCCGCACCATCAGCGATGGACAAATGACGACGTGCTCATCATGATCAGTCGAGACAGAACTCGTTGCCCTCAACATCCTGCATCACCATGCAGGACTCGTCGTGACCGGCTGCGGGCAGGAGGCGCACGCGCACGGCACCGAGAGAGATCAGCCGAGCACACTCGACCTCAAGTGTGCTGACGCGTTCTTCCCCGATGAGTCCGGTGCCGACGCGCACATCGAGATGAAGCCGATTCTTGACAACTTTGCCTTCGGGCACGCGCTGAAAGAACAGTCGCGGACCAAGGCCGGCCGGATCGACACAGGCGAACGCTGACCCCTGCTGCTCTCGCGGTAAGGCTTGGTCAAATTCGTGCCAGGTATCAAACCCCTCCGGTGGTGGCGGCACGACGTAGCCCAATACCTCGCACCAGAAACGAGCCAGACGTTCAGGCGCCGCGCAGTCAAAGGTAACTTGGAACTGCTTGATCGAGGTCATTTAGTCACTATAGTCAGCGACGTTGTCCCGATGATTGGGATGCGATCGCGGGCCCCGGTGCAGTCCAACTACTCCGGAACAGATTGACGTGGGCAATCACCTGTTCTGGATTAGGGCCTGCGGCGCGCTGCGCTTGTCGTGAAGAGACTCATCGATTGTGGTCATTCATAATCTGTGCATGATCGGCCCGCGGAGAACGACCTAGTCTGCTCGGCGTATCTGCTGTCATTTTGCTGTCGCACTGTGACGAACCGTTCGAGAAGATCGACGGTCCCTTCATCTGTCCACAGTTGAGCGCAAAGCGCTGTGGTCTCTCTAGCCAATGCCTGAACGCCCACGAAAGAGTTGGCCTAGCCGCACTATCGGGATGCTGGTCGGTGGCCTTGAGAAGATTGAAAGCGGATGAGGTAGCCGTCCGGGTCCGTAACCAGGAACTGTTCCACGCCAGCTTCGTCGTCTCCGATGCGGTACCACTTCGTTTCGGGCTGCATCAGGAGGTCAATCCCAGCATTCGCCAGGGCGGAGACCAGTGGCGTGATGCTGGGGACATTGATTTGAAAGTTGATTCCTCGACCGAGCGGTGCCTCGAGTGGACCAGTGATCCAGTTCCGACCGATACCGATTTGCTCCAACATGAGATGGGCAGAGCCAAGCGAAATATACGCGAAACGCTCCTCGGGTCTCGAATGTCGAATTCTAAAGCCGCACAGGTCTCGCCAAAAGGCCAGGCTGCGCTCGACGTCGACGACCAAGAGTTCGGGAACGAGCCCCGGTCCAAAGGTGTCAGCCATGAACGCAGTCTCGCATGAAAAGAAAACCTCCGACCAGACCGAGTGCGATTAGCGTGCCGACAATTTCAGTTGAGCCTGCCATGTCAAAGGCCTTTTGAAACATCGCTTCAGGGGCGATCACGAAGGGAATGGATGGTTGGTGAACTTATCGCTTCCAGTGATACGGCGTTGTTGTTGAGACGGCAGTCAGGCCAGACCGTTCAAGGATCGGACGGGAGTAGTTGGTCGAATCACTGTGAATCAGCGTCTTTCCCAGGGTGATTGCCGAGCGGGCGCGGGCAGCCGTCATAGCACGGTAAATTCCCCGGCCCCGCCACTCGGTTCGTGTCGCGCCACCCCAGATCCCGGCGAAGTCGGAATCTTGAACCGGCTCGAGCCGTCCCGCGGTCACAATCTCACCGCTGGCCTCACCGACCCACAGTTCCATTCCGTCAGCTAAGGAAAGTCTATAAAGCAGAGCATTTGCTGTTTCCTCAGAAATAGTATCGCCGAAAACCTCATCCTGCATCGCGCTCATGGCACGCACGTCAGTTTCCTCGGTCACCTTCCGCACCGTCACACCCGCGGGAAGTGGCACGTTGACTGCGAGAGCCGATGCGTATCCGACCATGATCGATTCCGCCTCATCGGGGATGAACCGGTTCTGTAATAGCGCTTCATGCAGTCCAGGGGCTTGGTCGTGACCGCGCGTTTTCCACTCGATCTGGTCGATGCTGGGGTCAGACTGGAAATATCGCAACGCTTCCGGCACGAGCCGCTGAACAACGTGCCTGGTTATCATGCCCAGGTTTTGGTAGGTGATGAAACCGCGCCCGCCTGGAAAGGTCACGAGCCGCAGCGGGCCAAGGCGTGTGACCGTGATGGCATTCGGGGTCTCCGCATCGGTGCGAAGTTGGGCGTCATAGGCGGCCAAGAGTCGATCACGCGTAATAGATTCGCCCTCGATCATCACCTCATTCTGCCAGCATGCCGGCCGTACTATCGTGAGAGCTGCTTGACCATTTCCAGTTCGGTCTTCCTGGGGTCAAGAATGTAGGCGATAGTTTGGCCCGTTGACGTGAAGCCTCGTCGTTCATACGCTTTGCAGGCGCGCGTGTTGTCTTCGTGAACATGAAGGGTGAGTCGGCTGCTCTCGGTGCGTGCCCACTCTTCGATGGTGGCTAGCAGGGCATCGGTGAGGCCGTGCAGGCTGCCGCGAAAATCCGACGCCACGTAGACACCGACAAGGAGTGGCCCCGTGTCGGGATCGGGCACAAATGCCCCCATCGTTCCTATCCAGCGCCCGGAATCGCTGATCGCGGCAATGGCGATGCCGTGATCGCTGGTGCCGCGCCGTCCGCGCATTCTCCACTCGGGCTCGTCGTGACTCAATGCCTGCTCGAGTGTTTCGATGTAGGCAGTCGGGGTGTCGCGGATCATCTCTAACCGCAACTGACGAATTTCGCGCCAGTCGGATTCAACGGTTCGTCGTATCGAAAACGCTTGTGTGCTCATCAGGCTAAGTTTATCTTTCAGCCTGACGGCGCACCCTAAACGTAATCTTTCGATTGAAGCAGTGGGCACAGATCGAGCAGCTGTGTGCGAATCCTGGGGTAGGGAATGACCTGCCGCGGGCATTTCGGACAGCGGAATTAGTGGATTCTTCTACGCTGCCAGTGCTGGCTGTTGATAACCATAATGGACTTCATTCGGCCGGCGATAACCGAGTGCGGAGTGCCGGCGTCGACTGTTGTAAAACTCTTCGACATATCTGATGACGTCGCTGCGAGCTTGTGATTTCGTGGCATAGGCGGTGCGATAAACACGCTCGTTCTTGAGCATCGAGAAGAAACTCTCGGCCATGCTGTTGTCCCAGCACACGCCGGTGCGGCCCATCGAGGATCGCATCCCTAGGCCGGTCACCAGTGCCCGAAACTCGGCCGATGTGTAAACGCTGCCCCTGTCGGAATGCCAAATCGCGTCCGGCTCAATCAGAGTCGTCGCAGCGGCGTTCCGGAGGGCATCTGCGACGAGCTCGGTACGCATGTGATCTGCGATCGACCAGCCGACAACCTTCTTCGAATAGCAGTCGATGACGGTGGCCAGGTAGATGAATCCTTGCCAGGTATGGATGTAGGTAATGTCGCCGACGAACTTCACACCGGGGCGGCCTGCAGTGAAGTCGCGTTTGACGAGGTCGGGCATGTTCGCGGCCGCCTTCGCATCGGCCTCGGTCGTGATGCGGAAGGGTCGTGGTTGGCAGGCGACGAGGCCGATTTGGCGCCTGAGTTGCCGCACCAGCTCGGGTGAGCACTCGGTCTGTTCGGCGCTCAGGTCGGCGTGGATTCGGCGGTATCCGTAGGTGCCGTCGGATTCCTCGAAGAAGTGCTGAATCCGGGCGATCAGGGCCTCTCTGCGGGCCGCGGTCGCGGACTGCGGCCGGATTGCCCAGTGGTAGAAACCGGACGTGGAGACGGCCAGCCAGAGGCACATTTGCACCACCGAGTTCCAGTTGGTGGGGTCAGATTCTTGGGAGTCGATGTACTCGTACTTGCTCACTACCGCTGCTCCCGCGCGAAGTAAGCGCTGGCTTTTTTCAAGAAGGCGGTTTCCGCCCGCAGCTCGTGAACTTCCCGCTCGAGCTCCTTCAGTCGGGCCCGTTCTGACACGGTCAAGTCGGCTTCGGTACCGCTGTTGGCCTCGCGGTATCTGTTGAGCCAGTTCCGAAGAGACTCAGCGCCGACGCCGTACGCGGTGGCGACGTCCCTGATCGGTTTCGAGGTATTGATCACCTCGCGGCACAACTCGTCTTTGAACTCCTGGGTGAAACGCCTACGTGATGCGGTCATGCTGATCTCTACTTTCAGTGATCCCTCATTTTAAGAGGGCCCACTGTCCGAGATATCCGCAGCAGCTCAAAGTCTGCCTTACGTCACCGTCGGCGCACCGAAGAAATGCCTGTCGGTACCGAAAGCGGCATACTGCCCTAACAGCAGGGTATGGTCAGGCGCGGTGTACAAGCTGCACACCGGGTATTGCTCCTCATCGGTCGGCTGCTTCGCCGACCACGGCAAGAATTATACATACAGGGGTGGGCCGGCACCGACGGCAGCTCAGAAAAACGATGCCAGTATCTGCCTCGTCAGCATCGGCGGAAGTATACTCGCAGCTAGCGCCGGCGGGCCGACTGGCTTCACGCTTTTGGCATCACCCTCACCGCCTGGGGCTGCGCCACGATGGGTCTAGCCCAGACAACGGAAATGAGTCCGGTATGAGTAAACGTGAAGAAGCGTCGCTCGCGCTGAGCATGCTCGGCCTGTTCTACATAACCCTCGGAGTGTGGGCAGCAGCTACGGACTACAACCCGTGGGTAGCCGCCGGACTCATCGGGCTGGGAGTCGTCCAAACGGTCTACTTCGGCGTGCGGTACGTGCGGAAGCGCCGCACCCACGTCTGAATCGTGGTGCGGCCCGTCCGTATAGCCGCACCAGGTCAGCATCTCTGCCACGCCCCGTACATTTTGGGTATGACAGAAAACTTTGACACCAACCAGCTCCGAGGCCAGCCGAAAAACAAAGGCTCCTGGGTGGCGAACGAGATCAGGTGTGTGCCACCGTGTGAGGTGGTGACCTCCACGCACGGGTAGAACTCTTTGGGGTCATCTCACGAAACGGAATAAATACCACGCTAAGAGGTTTCGGGTCGGCGCAGCTGTCGTTTTAGCGTACGTTTCCGTTCCATTGTTCCTCAGTCCCCTTTGCTGTCAGGGACACACAGGAGTGAACGTTCGGGAATCGTTCGGCGTTGAGCATTTCAGCACGCGAGTGTCAGCCGTATCGATACCGTGCGCGAACAGGATCATAGCGACGGCCAAGACCAACACGACGGCGACAATTGCAGCTTTCAACCATCGAGCGCTCACGCGCCGACTTCCGGTTTGAAACGGTGGCTACTTAGTCTCGCGGCGGAGCGCAACGGTTCCCACATTGGCAAGAACTGCTGTCCCGCAGGTAACAAGGAGACCGATCAGCCACGCCGCATCAACGCCGAACCCGCCGCTGAAGCTGATGACGACGTACCCGACAACGGCGAGCAGCACGAGGGCGACATAAGACAGTGAGACGAGCCAGCCCGCCGGTGAGCGGACGACGGACGTGAGGATCACTGCCGCCAACGGTGCGAGCATCATCCCGCCGAAAAGGAGAGCGGGTGCCACCCTGACGTCACCGCCCGGGCACGGGGCGACGAGGTTGCACATGGTGGGGATTCCTTTCGCCATCCAGAAGACGAGCCAAGTGACGACCATAATGGCCACCGCGGGAAGTACCAACCCGAGGCGACTTTTCAGCCGAATATTGAAAGTCATGTCACGAGTGTGACATTACGGCGGGCAGAATGAAGCACTACAGAGTCGTATGATGACAACTCTTTACCCCTCGGGGCGGGTGGGTACTCCAGAGTCCAAGGCCATGTCAGAGCAGTCGGGCTCCAAGCGTATGGGACCCGCCACGATCGCCATGATCGTCGCGGTCGTGATGTGGGGGCTCAATATCGCAAGGAGATACTCGGCGTCCCGTAGGGGGTTCCCCCTCCGGAACGGAGCGAGAGTCCACGATCGCGTGTTCGGGTGTCCCGGTCGCCGTCCGGCTTTTGGGAATGAACATAAAGCCACCGATCACTGGTCCCAAGTCTCCCTGTGGAGTTGGTTTATAACGCGGGCCGTGTTGATTTAGGCCGTGCCATATCGTCTAAGGCGCGTCGGCGAAGCTGCGGGGTCTCCCAATCGCACTAGGGCATTCGTTTTACAGAGGCGAGGAGGACAGCGATGGCGCGCTGTCAGAGTGCCCCTGGCGCAAGATCATACGTAACCCACTTTGTAGGCGTGGCGGTCAAATCATAGAGGCGGCGGGCCTGAGTATTGTCTTCTGCCGTGATCCAGCGAACGACTGAGCGTCCTTCGCGTTCAGCTAGCGCGGAGAGTTCGCTCAGTAGCGCCCGCCCGACGCCGGCTCCCCGAGCTGTCGAGTCCGTGAACAGATCGTCGAGGTAGATACCCACGCTGCCCGTCGAGGGACGAGAAAATCGACGGTAGTGCGCGAGCCCCACGAGTCTATCCCCGGAGGTGGCGACGAAAGCATGGACTTCATTCGAGTCGTCAAGGATCCAGGTCCAGACACGCTCAACGATGCTGTCATCGGGAGACAGCTCGTAGAAGTCTCGATAGCCCCGATAGAGCTCAGCCCACTGGGACGAGTCTGAGGGTTGGACCGCGCGGATAGAGACCGAATCGCTTGTAATCATCGTCCCAGAGTATCGGCGCTCATTACGTTCCGGACCTCGTTCCTATTCGGGCTCTTTTCATCACGGTTCCACCGTCGGCAAGCCCGGAGGTACGGGGCGGGCGCAAGGAGTTTCCCTGTGGAACTTGATCAAGGCCGGTCTTGGACTACGCACGGAGCGAATGTGCCTACGACCGAGCGGTGTGTGGGACCATGCAGTCATGAGGATAGCCGGGGCAGCTCCAGTCTTAACCGTTGTTGCGATTGCCTTGACCATGAGCGGGTGTCAGGCGGTACTTGAGCCTCGGCCGACTATGGGGATCGATGATGTGGTGGCTGCTTTCACAGCCCAGGCTGATCTCCCCGTGACGGATCCGCGCGACATTACCGCCGATGCCTGTGCCACAAACGACGCCTGCATAGCAGCGGTACTCTCAGAAGAGATTTCGATTTACCGTTTTGAGTCGCCGACCGAAGCGGAGAAATTCGCGGAAATGCTTGGGGAGAACGGCCATCAATCCGACTGGATTGTCTTGGAATATCCAAGAGCCAAATTCGATACCGACCCAACTAAATCGTCCTATGCCGGCCTTATCGACTCCATGTGGACGAGCGACTGACGACAACCAGCGAGTCAATCACCGGGACGTAGCAGGTCCCGTTAAGGGTTGGCGGATTCAACCGGTCGTCGTACTCGGCCGCCAGGTGGTCTGGCCCCAGATCTGTCGCGCTCGACGTCCCCGAGTGACACGGCATCAGCGGGCGCGGCCGCCGGGCGGTTTGGCCCCAGGTCTGTCCCACAGGCCGGCGGCGAATTCAACAATTCGTTGCGACGACCGGTCGAGTTCGCCGTGGGAAGAACACTCAGGGGGCCGACAGGGGCCTTCTCAAATTCACATGGTGCATGATGAAAGGGATGTTCACTCCTACCCGAGCTGCCGGCCTCGAAACCCTCGGCCTGTTCGTCCCTCATGCGGGGTTAGATTACACGCGAGACCGCAATCACGACACTGGACCCTCCCGTGAAAACGTCTCCGGTCTCTCTCCGTACCTCCGCCACAGACTCCTGACCGAGCGTGAAGTGGTTTCGGCTGTGCTTGAACGGCATCGGTTCGGTGCCTGCGAGAAATTTGTGCAGGAAGTCTTCTGGCGGACGTACTGGAAGGGATGGCTCGAGCAGAATCCCGAGGTGTGGCGACGGTATCGCCGCGATGTGGCCGAGCTCGGGCTCGCGAGTGACACACGCTCCGGAGGTTACCGCGAAGCTATCGCTGGGCACACCGGCATTGATGCGATGGATGCGTGGGTGCGTGAGCTTGTGGACACCGGATACCTGCACAACCACACCCGCATGTGGTTTGCGAGCATCTGGATCTTCACGCTCGGCCTGCCGTGGCAACTCGGTGCGGACTTCTTCTATCAACACCTTCTTGATGGCGATGCCGCCTCCAACACGCTCTCCTGGCGGTGGGTTGCCGGGCTCCAGACCGCCGGAAAGACCTACCTCGCGACGGCATCGAACATTTCTCGCTACACCGAGGGCCGGTTCTCGCCATCGGGACTCGCCACGTCGGCACGAGTGATCATCGAAGAGCCACTGCCAACGCGGGCACCGATTGCTCCCGCCGAGTCCACCCCATTGGGCGCCCGAGTGGGGCTGTTGCTGCACGAAGAGGATCTGGACGCGGCAAGCCTGCGCGCCGAGTTTTCCAAGTTGGATTCGAACAGCCGACTCGTGGCTATCGCCGGATCCACCGATCCCGACGAGCGCTCGCCCTCCGGCGCCTCGGATGCAGTGCGGCGATTCACGGCATCAGCCCTCGATGACGCTGCCAAGCGGGCCTCAGACGCCCTCGGGCGACAGGCGAGAGTGCTGCCCGACGCGCTCCCCTCCACGGCTCTGAAGTGGGCGAAGTCCGAACGCCTCGATACGGTGGTTATGCCGAACGCACCGGTAGGTCCGGTGCAGCAACGGATGCTGACGCTCGGCGCCGCTCTCGCCTCGGAGGGAATAACGGTCACGATCGTTAGGCGGCGCTGGGACACGCTCGCCTGGCCCTACGCCGCGCGCGGGTTCTTCCCTTTCCGCGAGCGTATTCCTGAACTGCTGCGCCAGCAGGGCTTGTAGACCCGGGACCCTGACACAGGGCGACACGATCAGCAGAGTCGAGCATCCGCCGGACACATCACGCGGCACAATGCCTAGAGCGTGGGTAACTGCTTCCTAGTCGTCATCGGTAAATCGCAAAGCGCAAAACCCCCACCTCGGAGGTCAACGGGACACCGGCGGTATTCAGTCAATACTGCGATGTAGTTCACAACGCCGTGCCACATTGGAGGAGCACACTGGGAGTATCGTTATTTCCTCGCCATCGACGAGGGAATGCCCTGTCACGAATGTTTTCAGGGGATTTCGGCTACTGCCACCTAACCGTGCAGGAGACACCTCAAGGGTTCGGCTTACGGCACGGCCTCTGTTCTCGACGATCACGCGACGCCGGATACCTCAGGAGCACTGACGGTGACGCCTCAGGCGACGGCACCAAAGTGTGATTCATACGAGTATTCCGTCAACGCCTACCGATGGACTGGAACTTTGCAGTGGCGCTACAAAACTCCATCGTTCGGTGGCCAGGCTTCCGTCTCCGCCGGATTTCAGGCGATGGCCAATGGCACTGGCGCGTGCGGGGCAAACAAGCCGAACAGTGCGGCCGCGTCGTACTTGGGCACAACAACGACGGCGAGCTCCGTTGGGTCGAACAATAGCTGCGGGTCTGGCGACTACACGAATGTCGTTGACTCAGGCTCCCTCCCTAGCGAAACCCTCGCCGCGACCTGCACCTACAAAACTCCCAATCAAATCTTCGCCGCCTAACTCAAGATCAGCACGAACTACTCCTGGTACACAGGTGATTCCGACACCGGGTGCTCGAGCTCTAAATACGACCTGCAGGGCATCATGACCCGTGAGGCAGGTCACGCGTTAGGTTTGAACCATGTGTCGCAGACGTCGAACCAGGTCATGAAGCCAAATAGCGGAACCTGCGAGGCAGGCCAACGCAAGCTCGCAAACGGAGACCCCGCCGGCATGAAAAAGCTGTACCCGTGAGGAACGACACAGTGAAGCGAACAACGAAACTGACCCGCTCCACGGGGGCGCTGCTCCTTGTGGGCGCCCTGATTCTTCCCATTCTGTCGGCGTGCACCACGTCAACAGGTGCACCGTCCTGCGCGGCCCCAACGGTCACACTCTCGTCATCCCGGGTACATGCAGGCGACAGCGTGACCGTGACCGGACAAAATTTCATTCAAGAATGTCTCGATACAGGGCAAGGTACGTCCACTCCCGCGAAGCAGATTGCCATCGTCTTCGATGAGCCCTCCGCCTCGGCCGTCACGCTTAGCACTGCCGATGCAGATTCGAAAGGTCGACTCGAAACCACAGTGAAAATCCCCAACGCCGCCGCCACCGGGACAGCAAGGATCCGAGTGGGAGCTGACACGACAGTCTCAATTCAGATCCTGGATGGGTAGCGTTCCGGGGCTCGTAACCGCAAGTCACTCAAGGACTTGGAAAGCAATTACCGACCCACACTGCGACCGAAGGGTGAGGCAACGAGGAACGCCCCGTCAAACCCGGCGGGGAGTTCCTTGTGTCGAGCTGGCTACCGCTCGCGGGCGTCGTCGTCGCGGACGCGCTCAAGGCGCTGGCGCTCCCGTTTGGCGACGTCGCGTGCGGCGCTGCGTGTGGTGTTCTGGGTGGTGTTCTGGGTGGTCGGCATTCTGCCGGCCCGGCGGAGCTGCGCGGACGCGCGCTCGGCCTCGGCCTGGTTGCGGCTTATCGGCCGCCACGGCATGAGGCTGCTGCGCTGCGTCACGGGCCCGCAGGGCGGCGGCTGCGGCCTGCTCGGCGGCACTGTCACGGACCGCCTGGTCGGCCAGGGGCTCTTTGGTGAGGGCGGCGGACTTGTGCATGGCCGTCACGCGCTCTTGCAGCTCCGCGCCGATCGCCCCTCTTGGTACTGGTTAGGGATTGCGTAGGGGGTGGCCTCCTCGATCGCGTAGCGGCCGCGGAACGCGTCGACTTCGGCGGCGAGCTTGTTTTACTCGGCGCGGCGCTCGGCGTCGGCGGGGTCGTAGCCGGCGCGCTCGGCACTGCGGAGGGAGGGCTGCAACGCACCCCAGCCCTCGTCCCGCTTCAGAACTCTAAGAACGAAGGGCCACCGGCCAGCGTAATCGGTTGAGATTGTCCGCAGGCCGCAGGCCGCAGGCCGCAGGCCGTTGGCTATTGGGATTGCGACACAGCGCCGTAGGAAAAAAGCCGCCACGGCCGTGCGGCAAGCACGAAGGCGATGAGTCCGACGGCCAGGCAGGCCCAGCCGAAGTCGACCGAGAGGAGAAAGCCGCTGGCGGACGGGGCGTAGGTGAGGCTCGACCCGGGGAAGAAGGTCAACGCTCCAGAAGCCGGGCTTTCGGGAGTTGCAGCCATGGCACCGTCGAGCCAGCTCAGTGCAGCGAGCCCCTCGGCTAGTAGTGATAGTCCGAGGAGACACATGCCGACCGTGAATCCGACTGTCCAACGCGGGCGCGTGGGATCCGGGGCGCTTGCAGCTGCGGCCATTACGCGGGTGCTGCCTAAACCTCGGACGGCGTTGCGCGACCCGACGCGCGCGGTCGCGTCACCCAGATTCGCCCTGAGCTCACGCCTCAGATCGCGTCGTCTTCGGCCCGGGAGTCCGGCAAAGTCGAGCCACAGGTCGTAGGACAGGGTGGCGCCCATGATGCGGGCGCGGTCGAGGACGTTCATGCTGGATTCCTTCTCTTGAGGACATGATCAACGTTGTCGGTGAGCGTGGTCCACGCGTCGAGTGCGCGAGTTGTTTCTGAATTTCCGGCGGCGGTGAGAATGTAATACTTTCGTGCCGGTCCCGAGGCCGACCGTACGAGGCGCGAATCAAGCAGCCCCGCCGACTCGAGACGTGTAAGTGCGGGATAGACGCTGCCTTCCGTCAGCTCCGTGAACCCGGCCTCCCGGAGGCGAACCACGAGCGCGTATCCGTAGTCGTCCTGGTCCCCGACGAGGCGCAGCAGCAGGAGGGAGAGGACTCCCTTGAGCATCTGCGTATCGTGTGTCATCCCGTCAGCATATGACCTAGTACTTGGCATACACAAGTACAGAGATTTCCACTAGGAAAGATCCCTCGGTGCAATCGCGACCTGCCGGAGTGAGTGGCGCCGCAAAGTCGTCCCGATTACGGTTCGGCTCGTAAATATTTCTCGTGACCGTCTCCACGGTCCGAAATCCGCGCGCTATGGGCGAGCTCGGAAACCCAGGACTGACCGATTGCGGCCGCTTTCCTCACTATCCCAAGGGCCACGCGTGGATAGAGCTACGAGGGCGAGGCCTACCAACAGGAGCCAAACGTAGGCCCATGAGGTCGTCAGCACCAACTGAAAAATTCCCGTCATGACAGCGAAACTACCGACTGTTAACAACGGTGGTCATAGTGCTCGCCGTGCTCTGCAGAAAGGTGCGGACGCTATGGGTGTCACGTTTGATGAGTGCTGGGCGATGGTCGTCGCCGATTAGGACGAGGCAGGAACGATGCGCGTCCTGTGGCTAGCCCGGGCGGAGCGCGATGGCCGTGCAATTTGCCGGGTCAGCTATCTGGCAGGATGGCGGGCCGCCAATATTTCAACGAACATGCTCAGCGTCCGGTCCGAACATCTGGAAAACGAACTGGCCGGCTGCGAAACACGGTGACTCTTATCGACGGCTCCCAGCCCCTGGGCGCTCGTTGCACATCCACGCACGGGAGCCCAGCCTGGGGCACTAGAAGCGGTGAGGTGAGTGAATGGCGGTGCCCCGGTCGTGGCTAGGTTCTCGCGATTATGATGTCGAGGTAGCGGATGCCCGATCGGCACGGAGAGGATACTCATGGCACGCATCATGCTGACACCAATGAAAAATACGGCGTGGAAAGTAAAGTCGCAATTATCTAAGGGGCGCCTGCTTCAGGCGACTAAAGCCGCTGTTGCTGTCGGTATTTCTTGGTCTATTGCGCCGTACCTTCCCGGTGTAGCCGATAACTACCCTTACTACGCTCCGTTGGGAGCCCTGGTAAGCATGTATCCCACGCTTATGGGATCGGTTAGGAACGCCTTGCAAACTCTGGGGAGTTTAGTAGTTGGAATACTTCTCGCTGTGGCAGTTATTGTCTTTACCGAGCCAAACGTTTGGACCCTATCCGTTGCCGTTGGTATCGGTTCTCTGATTGCGGCTACGGGCTGGTTTGGTGCAAACCGTGAATATATTCCAGTCACGGTTTTGTTCGTGCTCATCGTGGGCGGCCCGGATGCCGACTCATATTCCATCGGGTATGTCGTGCAGATCAGCCTCGGCATTGTGATCGGACTCGTAGTTAATATGCTGATTTTTCCCACCCTCACTCTCACTGCTGTTGATCGTCAGCTCTCTAATTTTCGTTTAGCATTGGCGGATCATCTGTCCGAAATTACCGAAGCATTGGCCGAGAACTGGCCGCCGGAGCGTGACGGCTGGGCGTCCCGAGACGATGCACTTACTGCTTTGTCCAGCGATCTACGAGCTGCGCTGTACGAGGCCGATGACAGCCGTAAAATAAATCCGCGGTCGCGAATACACCGCCGAGATTTGAAAGCTGATTACTCCGACTTGGCTGCCCTGGAAGCTGTCACCTTTCACGTACGGGATCTCACAGGTGTTCTTGCGGGTGCGATGTGGGGAACCCCGATCGCCCTTGAACTGAAACAGGAATTTCGGCCGTCAGTGAGTTTGGCTCTTGACGCGGTGGCGACGGTACTCCGAAATTGGGATTCGGGAAACACGGAGCTAACGGCCTATACCGCTGCCGCGGATGCCACTGCATTTCTGATCGCTGACCTTGACGAAAGAGAAACCTCTGCTCCGGCAGCATCGATGGACGCGGCAGCCGCCATCGCAATGGATATAACCCGTTTGCTAGCAGCCTTACGCCCCCGGCTCGAGAAAGTCCCGACTGCGACCGCAACTGCCTAAATCAAGTGGGCACGCATCACTACAAAGCGAGCCAAATAAGTGGACACCTCGGCTCGCGATTATCCGATAGTTGAACTGCGGTCACCACTTAGTCGAAGAGTTCTCGTCAACCGATCTGCTAAGCAGCTAAGCCCTCTTCTAAAAACCCGGAATTATTATGCTCGGGTTTTCCTGCTGAATCATTGGGGGGAGTGCCGAGGCTGGATATGGAGTCGCAGTGGATATGGTCCTGTTTTGCGCCACTCAGCACAGCACGCAGAACATCACGTTGTGCGTCGAAGCCTCCGTTCCGAGAAACAAATGCGTGGCGGAAGTGTTCGGTTAGCTCGCTCTCATGGACGCAATAATAAGACCGATGGGGGTTGACACGATGAGTATTCCGATCAACAGCCGAAATCCGTAAAGTATCCACTTACTGTCGGTGCGGGCAGACCGTACACCCCAGAGGAACAGTGCCAATGCGATGAGGAATAGGCCTCCTCCGAGGTCGATCAGAACCGGCGATGTCGTCAACGTGCCTGCCAACACCGCGATGTTTGCGGCATTGAATAGGACGACCTCGCCTAGAATTATGCGCGCTGATGGCTGCCCCAGTGCTAGCCATTCCTGCCCCAGGCCAAGGATGATCTGCCCGATGCCGGCGACCAGCACTAAATAGGCGACGGCCCAGGACGCCGTGTAGCTGGGCGAAAAAGCGGTTGCCGCGGAGACGAATCCGCCTACGATGACGCTCATACCTCCAATGGGCAACGAACGGTGTTAAAGAAAGGCGTCCACTTATTACTTTGATCGGTTCTTTCACTCTGGATGACTCACTCTCGTTGATTTGGTCACTCGAGTTGGTGTCATCCCTAGGAACCACGGGATCCGGACCGCTCGAAACTCGAGCTCAGGCTCGGCAGCAGAGAGATTGGTGGTGTCATGCTCCCGCTTGAGGTTTGAAGACTCGATGGTCAACAATCTCACTAGTTTTGCCCCTCATGTGTGAATCCATTCACTAGAAAGAAAGCGGCAGGAAATCAGGGACGGTTCAGGTGCCTGGCTGCTCGGCTGTGTCATTGGCTACCTCACCGCCTACAACGTCTTCAACCTCACGGGTATCTCCTCCATCGACTCCATGCTCATCAGCGCCCTGCTTTACGTGGTCGCGAGCAGGATGTTCACCCGCGCACGCCACTAGCCGGTCTTGCTCAGCGAGCGCCAAGTTTTTTCCCACCCAAAACTCTGCGATGCACGGTGTCGGGTTCCCTTTCAACCATCGAAAGGCTGTCCACACGTAGCATGCAAGGTAAATGCATTTTGATGGAGACGGAAAAAATATGAGCGGTCAAAGTGAAAGACTGGAATTTGCCGGATCCCAAGATTTCTCGCTGGCCGCGCGATTGGATTTGCCGAGCTCCACGCCCCGGGCGTACGCGTTGTTTGCGCATTGCTTCACCTGTAGCAAAGACGTGCTCGCGGCGGCGCGAATCTCACGGGCGCTCACCGACTATGGCATTGCCGTACTGCGATTCGACTTCACCGGTTTGGGACAATCCGGGGGCGAGTTTGCGAACACCAACTTCAGCTCCAATATCGAAGATCTCGTGCACGCCGCCAATTTTCTCCGCGAACGCTATGCGGCGCCTTCGCTTCTGATCGGTCACTCGCTGGGCGGAGCTGCAGTCCTGGCCGTCACCAATCGCATCCCCGAAGTGCGGGCCGTGGCAACCATCGGTGCACCGGCCGATCCTGACCACCTCGCCCATTTGCTACGCGAAAGCCGTGTCGAGATCGAAGCGTGCGGAGAAGCCGAGGTCGAACTCGCCGGGCGCACCTTTCGCATCCGCCGGCAATTCCTCGACGATATCGCCGCTCAACCGCAGGCTGAACGCATCGGCAGTCTGGGCGCAGCCCTGCTCGTCATGCATTCCCCGGTCGATTCCATCGTTGACATTGACAACGCGCGGCGCATTTTCGACGCTGCCCGACACCCTAAATCTTTTGTCGCTCTCGACGGAGCCGACCACTTACTGAACGAACCGGATGATGCCGCTTTCGCCGCAGTGTTGCTCGCCACATGGGCGAGCCGCTACGCGTTCGAGTCCCTCCCGAAGACGACCATTGCCGAGGCCGACCCCGCCGAAGGGCTCGTCGTGGTATCGGAAGACGGCACGGGAAGCTTTGCGCAAAACGTCATGATTGGCCAGCACCGCCTCCGAGCTGACGAACCCGAACCGGTTGGTACAGATACCGGTCCTGCGCCGTACGACTTTCTTTTGGCGGGACTCGGAGCGTGCACCTCGATGACCGTGCGCATGTATGCCGAGCGCAAGAAGTGGCCGTTGGAGAAGGTCACAGTGACGCTTCGACATTCCCGCGTACACGCGCTGGACTGCTCGGATTGTGAAACCGAAACCGGCCAGGTAGATCGGATCGAACGTGTGCTGCGTTTTGACGGCGACCTCGACGACGATCAGCGACAGAAGTTGCGCGAGATCGCCGATAAATGCCCTGTGCACCGTACCCTGCACTCAGAAATTATCATTGATACAAGTGTCGCCCCGGCCAGTCCTACGCCTCAAAGCATAAGCGAGTCAACCGAAGTGCACTAAAACAGGCAGTCCCAGCTCATGATTGCATTGCTGTTAACCCTCTCGGTCATCAGGTCGTTGCTTCCCCGCTGGTTCGACGAGCAGTTCTAATGCAGGGCGAGCGAAGCCACGGGCGGGGTGAGCAAAAAGTGTTCGATCACCGCTGTGGCCAAGAACCGGGGTGCCGCTTGGGCCTGCGCCGAAGTGGTGGTCAGATGTCGCTGGCGGTCTCAAACTGTGAGACGTTCGGAGCCGCGACAAGGAGGGATCCGAGGTCGGTTGCACCGGCACCGGCGCGCCAGTGCCGATAGGCGGCATCAGCTTCGGTTGAGGCCCAACGTTCTAGGAGGATCACGTGCGCGACGTCTTCTACATCAACGAGAACATCTACCCCCAGGCATCCATCAAATACGCGCGTCTCCGCGAGAATGTCCCGCAGCATGTCAGGCGCGACGGCCACGGCCTCCGGTTTGAGCTGAAGGTCGAGCATTACGGTGAGGGACATGGGAGCTCCAAATCATCGGGGTGGCAGAGATGCCGATACGAGTCTAGAAGCTGAGAATCTGGTAACCCTCGACCACTAGGTTGCGCACGCTCACTTCACCCTTGTAATCAGTCAGCAGGTTCCAGCCTCCGACTGCTACGGCGTCGGTAACACCGTGCGAGGCAACGCAAAATCCGCACGCACCTCGAATGTTGTCTTTGAGTGCAACGGCCAGGGGGTTCATCTTGTGTGTGGATGCGGTGATCGCGGCGAGCGTTTCGACGCCTGAACCGTCGAACACAACGGTGACGTCATCACCCGCTTGCTTAAATTCGAGGGCGGTCTTGAGGCCGCGGTAAACCCGTGAGGCGTCGGAGGTGATGGGCTCATAAATAACGACGGCGATTTTGAGGTCTGACATGATTCCCTGCTTTCTAGGTAGACCGATCTGGTCATTTAGCTACTATACCGATCGGTCTGGTAAAGTCCAACCATGGAATCCACAATCGCCCCGCCGGTGCTGAGCGCGCGGGCGCGATTACTCGCGTCCGCCAGTCGCCTCTTCCAGGAACACGGCATTAACGCCACCGGAATAGATCTCATCGTTCGTGGCGCGGGGGTGGCGAAGGCCAGTCTCTACAACAATTTTGCCAGCAAAGAGGCCCTTGTGGTGTCGTACCTGGAGGACGAACTTAATGGATGGGTTGACCATGCCCGATCGGTGGATGATCACCGGTGGTCGCCCCGGGAGCGAGTTGCTGCCCTCTTCGAGGTGCTCGCGCTATCTGTGGAGTCGCACACCTTTTACGGGTGTCCCTTCACGAACGCGGTGATTGAGCTTCCCGAATGTGTCGCCGTGCGGCAGGTCGCAGATCGCTATCGCGATGCCGTTCGGGCACACATCTCCGTGTTGGTGGAGGAGGCCCCGAGCTCGACGAGTGTTTCCCGCCTCGTCCTGGTGTACGACGGCGCGATTACGGCAGCGAAAGTCGCCCGCGATGCTGGCCTGGTTCGCCAGGCCGGCATGCTGGCGCAAGAACTCGTTTAGACCTCTGACCGTAAGCAGACGAACCCACGAAGATCTCGCTCAGTCGGCGGCGTTCATTAGAGAGGCCCCGCACTGGAAGGAAAGCGTCGATGGCGTCGATGTGGCGCCAGCCTGGGTCTGATGCAGCGCCACTACGGCAAGGGGTTCCGGATCGGTGGGGTCGAGCAGCCGGGCCATTGCCGTTGGTGGTGCCAATATCAACACTCCTCCCTGGACTGCTAGTAGGCGTCGGGGTGTCGAGGTGGAGTCATGTTTCTGCCGGCTGGTACGTTCGCGTGGCTGCCGGAACGATCCCGTAACCCTCGAAGTCATGTGCCATGTCACAGTTCACAGCCGTCGTGGTGGGCAACGTTTTATGCTGATACGAAGAAGTCTTTCCAACAGAATGAAAGGTTCACTCCCATGAAGGCAGTACTCAACGGCACGGTCCTCGCCGAAGCACAACAGGACGAATTGGTAAAGATTGAAGGCAACTGGTACTTCCCTCCCGCCAGCGTCAACTCCGATCTTTTGGTTGCCAGCGACACGCCCTACACGTGCGCGTGGAAAGGAGAATGCCAGTACTTCGACGTGAAGGACGGTGACACCCTGCTCAAGGACCGCGCTTTCAGCTACCCCACTCCCTACCCCGCCTCCTTCGAGCGAGTCGGCCGCGACTACAGCAATTACGTCACATTCTGGAAAGAAATCCAGATCACCGACTAACTCTCACACGTAGCAGCTCGGCCAGTGCACTTCAGCAGGCCGTGAAATGCATTCAGGACACAGGGATCGGGGCATTCGCGGGACGTCGAGCTGAACGATGCAACCTTTCTTGACATTTTCGCCAAGTCCAGAGGCGCACGGTATCGAGGCAGAGAGGGTTGTCAGCTCACCGGCGATCCTCCCAAGGCTTCAGTGCATTGCCAACACCATCCCACCATCCCACCATCACCATCCCGCCATCACCAGCACCAGCAGCCGACGCTCGCTGGATCCGCGACGCACACCCCCATTCGACATGGATGTGGCGGGCCTGCACAACTTACAGCGAGAACGTTCGTTGAACCGCGGCTAGGAAATGGGTGTGGTCAGTCGAAATACCGGATGCCGCGTTGCCTCCGCGACGAAGTCAGATGCCGGGTCATCGGCAGACGCATCAAAAAACGAAGCTGTGATCGGAACCTCGCGCACATACTGCTGCAGCACCGGCCCCGCAATCTCTGATGGCACACCGATAGCGCTGTACTTAGAGGTGTGGCCGCCTCGCTTTAAGGACACCGTATTGTCGGCATGAACATTGTGCACCCACCCCACATCTCCGTAGGGGGCGACGAGCCATCGAACACCGTCACGGTCGACGAGCGTCACAGGAGTGGTTCGCGGCTCGCCGCTTCGCCGGCCCGTAGTCGTGAGCAGATGGCTTGACTTCGGCCCAGCCCCCAGCCTGATCACGAGGGCCATAACCGAATTGGCCGCGCGACGTGCTGCGCCCAGCCGATATGTCTTCGCCATGTGGACAAGTCTCCTGCAACACCACGTCTCACGCACGAAAAGTGGAGAAATTCGTGTCTATCGTGGCGTTGGTCCTTCCTTGCGGGCACGACAGAGTTCTCACCGGTACATCGAAAAAAATGCCCCACAATTTTACGATTCGACACAAACCCCCGAAGGCGAATGTTAAACCCAACACCTAGCGCTGGGTGAAAACCCTGCGCGCAACGATCAGGCTTGCAAGCGATAGCACCCCGATGGCGACCAAATAAAAACCTGGAACGAGTAACGATCCGGTTGCCGCGATGAGCGCGGTCAGAATGAATGGTGCGAAGCCGCCGAACACCGTCACGCCAATGTTGTAGCCAAGTGACATACCTGTGGTGCGAACCTGCACGGGGAATACGGCCGTCATGAGGGCGGGGAGCGGGGCAAAGTAGCCAGTAGCCAGCACCGCGAGAACGAGTTCAATAAAAATCATGGTGAACAGCGTCGGGCTCGCATTGATCAGAATGAATAACGGAATCCCGAGTGCGACCGTGCCGACCGCCGACCACGTCATGACGCGGGCTGGTCCGACTGCGTCTGAGAGACGGCCGATGAAGGGGGACCCGAACGCCATCACGGTACCGAAGACCAGCGTGGATACGAAGGCAGCCTGCACCGGGATACCCAGGTTGACGACCGCATAGGTGGGCATGTACAGCGCGGTGTAGATGCTCACGGAGGCGAGGGCCACAACGCCAACCATCGTCCAAAGCCGCCGCCCGTGTGTTGCAAAAGTGTCTTTCAACGGTGATTTTGACGGTTCCATCGCCAGAAACTCGGGGGTATCTTGCATCTTCGAGCGAATGTACCAGCCGACCGGTCCGATCAGAAGCGCGAAGATGAACGGAACGCGCCAGCCCCAGCTGTCGAGACTTTGGGCGCTCAGATATGTGTTCAGGACGAACCCGAATAGTCCAGCAAG
>Ga0307486_1000295_pt1 | contig 48778 bp, 36 predicted proteins | sample CBIW02metaG_FD_203663 | JGI IMG/M metagenome (GOLD analysis project Ga0307486, IMG submission 203663) | Sea-ice brine microbial communities from Beaufort Sea near Barrow, Alaska, United States - CBIW 0.2 | ecosystem: Environmental > Aquatic > Marine > Coastal | place: USA: Alaska | collected... | reverse complement strand
GAAATGATAATTTTGATAAATACTTTAAAATACAACTCGTTTAGGTTACAGTTAAATTCGTAGTAGAACTATTAATTTTTAGAAGGATTAAAATTGATTACCCACAGTATTTCATATAGAGCCATTTTATTTAAGTATTTTCAATTATTAGTTAACTCAAAAAAAAATGTCCACCGATTATTATTTCAGTGGACATTTTTAAGTTTTATTTGACTAATTAATTTTAAAAAGGCAAAGGATATTTTATTACTTCCTTATTAAAGGACGAATTAAATGTTCCAAACCATTTACTTTAATTTCATACATGAGTTGCATTTGATTTCCCAATTTACCTTGTGGAAAACCTTTTGATCTGTACCAAACATAATAAGGTTCTGGAACTTCAACAAGGAGAAGCCCCTTGAATTTTCCAAAGGGCATTCTCATATTTGCTAAATCAAGTAATTCTTGTTGATTGCTCATTAATTTTAGACTAAGCTGACTTTTTTGGTGTTTCTTTAAGAACCTCCAATAAGAATCCCCAAAACTTTTGAACTGAACTAATTTGAACAGTTTCATCCGGAGAGTGAGGCTGACGAATATTTGGTCCAAAAGAAATCATGTCTACATTTGGAAGGTGAGTTCCTAAGATTCCACATTCTAATCCTGCGTGACAAGCCATAACTTTTGGCTTCTCGTTGAAACGTTTTTCATACATTTCACGCATTGTTTTTAATATTGAAGAATCTGGATTAGGTTCCCAACCTGGATAATCTCCTGATTGTTCAACATCTGCTCCTAATAAATCAAATACTCCACGAATCGTTCTCGCAACATCATCTTTCGTTGTTTCAACACTACTTCTTTGTAATGACTTTGTTTCGAAAGTTCCGTCCTTAATGATTACTTGTGCCAATGAACTTGATGTTTCTACTAAATCATCAAAGTTTAAGCTCATTTTAAAAACACCGTTAAATACTGCATTAACTGCAGCTAACATTGCATTTTTATCGTGATTAGCTACCATTTTAGCTGGTGTTTCAGTTTTGGAAACGCTTAGATCAATTTTCTTTTCAACTGGAGTGTATTCAATTTTGAAAGTTGAAGCCATTTCAGCAACATACTTTTCAAAAGAAGCAGCATCTCCATTCGCTACTGAAACAGTAGCAACAGCTTCACGTGGAATTGCATTTCGCAAGCCACCGCCATTCATGTCGTGTAACATCAATTCTACTGGAGATTCAACAAGAAGTCTTGCCATCATTTTGTTGGCATTTCCTCTTCCTTTATGAATATCCATTCCAGAATGGCCACCCATTAATCCTTTCAAATCAACAGTATAACTTGTTACATCTGACTTTGTATCAACTTGGTCGTATTCGTAAGTTGTATTGGTATCAATTCCACCTGCACAACCAATGCTGATTTCATCGTCATCTTCTGTGTCTAAGTTCAATAAAATTGTTCCTTCATAAAAAGATGGATCCAATTCTTTTGCACCTGTCATTCCAGTTTCTTCGTCTACTGTAAACATTGCTTCCAATGCTGGATGTGGAATATCAGCGCTTGCTAAAAGTCCCATAATTGAAGCTACACCGATTCCGTTGTCAGCTCCTAATGTTGTTCCATCCGCTTTTACCCAATCTCCATCTACAATCATTTTAATTCCTTCTGTATCGAAATCAAAATTAGTTGCGTTATTCTTTTGGTGTACCATATCGACGTGCGATTGAAGAATAACCGTTTGACGGTCTTCCATTCCTTCAGTTGCAGGCTTTTTAATGATGATATTTCCTACTTTGTCCGTTTCCGTTTTTAAACCTAATTTGTTACCAAAATCGACCATAAACTGAATTACACGTTCTTCTTTTTTACTTGGACGAGGAACTGCGTTTAAATCTGCGAAATTTCCCCAAATTTCTTTAGGTTCTAATACTCTTACATCGTTTGACATATATTTTTTTTTTTAGTTATCAAGTTTTTTAGTTATCAAGTTTTAAAGTTTGATAGTTTTCAAGTTTTTAAAGTTTGTTAGTTATCAAGTTTAAAGTTTGATAGTTTTTTAGTTCAGGTAGTTTTAAAGTTTTTATGTTTTTCTAGTTTTCAAGTTCACTCTTTATTTTAGTTTTCAAGTTTTACATGAAGATTTTACTATTCGTTTAATTTTTTGATGAAGCCTGAAATAAGTCGTGTTGCATCTAGGCTTAGGTTACTAAGTTTTTCAAATTGCTCATCGGAAATGTAATTAAACTCTTTCGCTAAATACAGCATGGATCGAACTTCACCGCACGAACCTTTCGCGATATATAAATAACGTATAAACATTTTATTTGTTTGACTTTCAAAACCCTCCGCAATATTATTCATTACTGAAACAGATGCACGTTGAATTTGATCTTTAAAACCATAATCTTTATTATTCGAGAAATTTGTATAGACTCCAATTGTTAGCTCTTTTGCTTTTTGCCAACTTTGGATCTCTTCAAATTTGTAAATTCTCATTTTTATTAGTTTTCAAGTTCTTAAAGTTCTTTAGTTTTCAAGTTTCTAAAGTTCCTTAGTTATCAAGTTTGATAGTTTTTAAAGTTTGTTAGTTATAAAGTTTTCAAGTTCTTTAGTTCTCAAGTTATCAAGTTATCAAGTTGTCAAGTTCGTTAGTTTTTAAAGTTGTCAAGTTATTTAGTAGTAAAGTTTTAAGTTTTCAAAGTTCTGGAATTCTCAAGCTAGTTCTTTTTTGTTTTTGAGTATTAATTACAACTTCAAAACTAAATTACAGCCTATGCTTGTAAACTAGACAGCTTAAAAACTGATTTAAACTAAACTTACGCAAACCACGTGAAAACTTGACAACTTTAAAACTTTTTCAAACTTAATAACTTGATAACTCTTCAAAACTTGATAACTTTTTTCAACTTGAAAACTACTTTAGTCTACTGTTAATTTTCTGTATTTCAATCTTTTTGGAGTATGATCACCCATACGTTTTTTTCTGTTTTCTTCGTACTCAGAGAAGCTTCCTTCAAATGAATAAATTTCAGAATCTCCTTCGAATGCTAAAATATGAGTACAAATTCTGTCCAAGAACCACCTGTCGTGAGAAATAACAACCACACAACCTGCAAAGTTCATTATTCCTTCTTCTAAAGCACGAAGTGTGTTGATATCGATGTCGTTTGTAGGCTCATCCAGTAATAAAACGTTTGCTTCAGTTTTCAATGTTAAGGCTAAGTGTAAACGGTTACGCTCACCACCTGAAAGAACACCTATCTTTTTGTTTTGGTCTGATCCTGAAAAAGCGAACTTAGAAATATAAGCTCTTGAGTTTATTTTCTGATCACCAATTTCCATTAAATCTGTTCCTCCTGAAACAACTTCGTAAATTGTTTTTTCTGGATCTAAATCATCGTGGGCTTGGTCAACATAGCCTAGTTTTACTGTTTCACCGACTTTGAATTCTCCAGCGTCTGGTTGCAATTCACCCATAATCATTTTGAAAATGGTTGTTTTACCCGCACCGTTTGGTCCAACAATTCCAACAATCCCGTTAGGAGGTAAGCTGAAATTCAAATTGTCATACAATAACTTGTCACCAAATGATTTAGCAACACCAACTGCATCGATTACATTGCTTCCTAAACGAGGTCCGTTTGGAATTGGAATCTCCAAGTTCTGTTCTTTAACCCTAGAATCTTCAGACATTAATTTATCGTAGTTGCTCAAACGGGCTTTGTTTTTCGCGTGACGTCCTTTCGGATTCATACGCACCCATTCCAACTCGCTGTCTAGCATTTTCTTACGCTTAGAATCTTGTTTGTCTTCTTGTTCCAAACGCTTAGATTTTTGTTCTAACCATAAAGAGTAGTTCCCTTTCCAAGGAATTCCTTCTCCACGGTCCAATTCAAGAATCCATCCTGCAACGTTGTCTAGGAAGTAACGGTCGTGTGTTACGGCAATTACAGTTCCTTTATATTGTTGTAAATGTTGTTCTAACCAATTAATAGATTCAGCATCCAAGTGATTGGTTGGCTCATCCAATAATAAAATATCAGGTTTTTGAAGCAATAATCGGGTTAAAGCAACACGACGGCGTTCACCACCAGATAAATGTTCAACAGATTGATCATTTGGTGGACATCTTAAAGCATCCATCGCTCTGTCCAATTGTGTGTCTAATTCCCAGGCATCTACAGCATCAATTTGATCTTGTACTTTACCTTGACGGTCAATTAGTTTATCCATTTTCTCAGGATCATTCAAGATTGCTTCATCCATGAATGAATTGTTGATTTCTTCGTATTCTTTCAGAATATCAACTGTTTCCTGAACACCTTCCATCACGATTTCCTTTACCGTTTTGGTAGGATCAAGTTCTGGTTCCTGTGGCAAATAACCAACAGTATAACCATCCAGAATTGTTAAATCACCAATAAATGATTTGTCAATACCTGCAATAATCTTCATTACAGTAGACTTACCAGATCCGTTTAAACCGATAATACCGATTTTCGCACCGTAGTAAAATTGCAATGAAATATCCTTTATAATTTGCTTTCCAGCTGGAGTGGATTTACTCACACCCATCATTGAAAAAATGATTTTTTTATCGTCTGCCATAGTCAAAATTTAATGATTCAAATGTAGTGATATTAATTGGTTTGGCAATATTGGAGGATCCGTGGTTTTGTTTGGAAATTCTCAGCTTTCATTACATTGAATTAAAAATATAGAATATTTAAACTGAAAGTTTATATCGAAGGAATAAACAAGTATATAGCCTACTGGTTAAAGCTTACAGCTTTTACTTCACCTCAATAATTTTTTGCTTTAAGCAACTGCTCACTTGATCAAAATCTTCTTCTTTATCAGTAAGTACAACCAAAATGTCATGGGCTTCAATAACCGTTGAACCATCTGGGGTAATGAAATGGTCATTTCTTTTAATCATTGAAATAACTGCTGATTTTGGGAAGCCTAAACTCACTATTTTACTTCCTATCGCAATACAATTATCCGTTACATGAACTTCTTGCATTACCATTTTAGGTGAATTAGAGATGAATAAATCATGTTCAGTAACGATTTTTTCGCCTTCTGGCAGGTCCACTTTTAACCATTTTGCAACGAGACTTAAACTTGTTCCTTGTAATAAAACGGATGTAACAGAAATAAAGAATACAATATTAAACATCATATCTGCTTTATCGATACCCGCAATTAGTGGATAAGTTGCGAAAACAATTGGAACGGCACCTCTCAGTCCAACCCATGAGATAAAGAATCTACGCTGTAACTTCATCTTGAAAGGAATTAAACTGATAAAAACAGCTAGAGGACGTGCTACAAAAATCAAGAAAAGAGAAATTAATAATCCTACTCCCATAAACGGCATAACTTGAGATGGGAAAACCAATAGTCCTAGAGTTAAGAACAATATAATTTGCATTAACCAAGCTAAACCATCATACATCTTAAGAATTGTCTTTTTATAAATAAGATCTTGATTCCCCAGATAAACTGCACATATATAAATAGCTAAAAATCCATTTCCACCTAAAGAATCTGTAGCAGAGAAAGTGATGAACATTAAGGCAATTACAAGTACTGGGTAGAGTCCTTCGAAACCTAATTTAAGGTTGTTGATGATGTATTTACTTAAAATTCCAAAACCAAAACCTGCTGCTGCACCTAATATCATTTGTAAAAAGAACATGGGTAGAATGGACAGTAAACCTTGATCTTGATTGATCACAAGTGTTAAGAATGAAATCGTTAAAACATAAGCCATTGGATCGTTACTACCACTTTCTAACTCAAGGGTTGGTCGAAGGTTAGCTTTTAATGCGATACTTTTAGAACGTAAAATGGAGAAAACTGCTGCGGCATCTGTGGAGGAGACAATTGAGCCTAAAAGGAGACTTTCATAAATTGTGAAGTCAGTTAACCAAAACACAAAGAGTCCGAGAGATACAGCGGTTAATAAAACTCCTAAAGTAGAGAGAATGACACCTTCACGGAGAATTGGTTTTACTGTTTTCCAGTTGGTGTCGAGTCCACCCGAAAATAAAATAAAGTTCAATGAAACAATTCCTATAAATTGAGCAACTTTAGGATTATTAAACTTGATTCCGGCAAGTCCGTCAGACCCTGCAATCATTCCGATAGTTAAGAAAAGCAGAAGTGTAGGAACGCCAAATCGAGAAGATGTTTTTCCCAGAATAATACTTATTAAAAGTAGTAAGGAACCTATTAATAAAATGTTTTCAATTGTTAAAATCATACATTATAAAAGCTTGTATTCAACCCTGAATTATTCGACTCTGATAAAAGTTTTAATCTTTCCCTGACGCTTAAATGTTGTCATATTAGAAAAATCTCTTTATGGATTTCTTTAACCAAAGTGCTAGAGAGATTTCCTTCTCGAATAAGAAATAAAGTCAAATTGATTAAAAATGACAACCATTTTGCAAAAATAAGAAATTAAAGATATTTGGTCAAAATAGAATCGTAAATTGAATTGTTTATAAGTATGCCGTTCATATACTTTACTATTATAAATAAATCTCCTTACCCCTCAAACAAATCCATCAAGCTTTTCTTATCAAAAGGATTATCAATATTCTTTTCAATATCAACTCTCAACGCTTCTAATTCAATAATTACAACTGCTTTATTCTGATGTGAAATATTAGGATTATCCTTTATGAACTGCAACGATTTAAGCAAAACATAAAGTACAGAATTATCATGTTTTGAATACAGACGAACAGGTTGAATTACTATGCGTAATAATTCTTTTGCAGTAATCGAATAATCAGTAACCGTCAATTTATTGTTAGCGACTAGTTTTGAAACTTTTTCTGGGAATTCGAGAAATTTATTGAGTAATTGACCAATTTTATTGATTGCGTTAATTGCAGTTCCGGGATCGTTAATTCCCGGTGACATTGCTTTGACGGCAATTTCCATCAGTTTTATCATTCCTGTTACGTTCTTATCGCTTTCATGACGATCAGTGGAAATATCGAAGCAGAAAAGTAAATTATCGAGCTCTTCTTTAGAAACAAATTCCTTGATTTTCAGAACAGGCATTCCTTCCCAAATATGCTCATTTATATAAGGAAGAATGATGATGTGATTCTCCTTATCCTTTATAGAATCCCTCATCAATGAAACATCAAATCCTCTGTAATAACCTGTCCTGTCAACTTGAATAGTCATCCAATCTTCAGAATTTTTTGTATTGACAACTATTTTTTCATTTTTATTGTCGTCCAATTCCTTATCCAAATAGCGCTCTGTTGATTCATAAATCTTATCGATGATATTATGAATTTGAATGGCAACTGAAATACTATTAATGAAATAAACGAAGAGTGCAATGCAGACCAAACTCGCCAGAGCAGCTATCATGGTTGACAATCCCATAGAATCTGAATCTACTCCATAAGCGCCAAGCGCAGTCAAAAGAATTATGCAGTAGAGAAGTGTACCAATGTAAAACCCAAGAATGATTTGATGTTTCTTATTCGAAATTAAGTTGGGCAATAAGCGAGGTGAAAAATTTGATGAAGCTTGATTCAGCACAACCATAACCATGGAAAAACTAAAGACAGTTAAAGATATAATTCCACCTATAATAGTGGACAGAATAGCTCGGGAGGTTTCATAATCTTCGATAAAAAGATAAGGTATTTCCTTTTTAATAGCACTAATGATTTCTGAGTTTTCAAGTTGGATACTCCCAATTGCCGTAGCTAGAAAAGCCAAACTAATTATTAGGGGATAAAAAGCAATGCTTTGGATTATAGAGTGATACTGCTGCTTAAAAAACTTTATAATTTTTTTGAACATTCAATAGAGTTTAGTGAAATAAGGATTTGATAGTTCTGTGTCAAAAACTTATTCCATGAAAATACTAATTCTCTGAATATGTCAATACTGTTTTAAGAAAAAATAGGATAAAGATTTATTATTTCGGTTTTACCCTGATTTTAATGGTTTATGGTTTATTGAAATAACAAGCTTTATGCAAAATGAAAAACCCAAGAGCTTTGATTGATCTTTTTGGTTGCGCTGTAATGGAACGCGGATGACACGGATGCAAGCAACACGGATGACCGCGGATTTTTTCAACTGTGGTGTTTTCTGATAATCGCGGATTTTAAAAAAGTATATTACTAGAAAAGTCTTTAAGGTTTACTCTCAATGGTATGCGATATTCCACTAAATTCGTGGTAGAACCATTATTTCTAATTAAATTAAAATGCAATATTATGGTTATCATATATTTAAACAAGTATTTCACGGCTGAAACAATGTATTCGTTTTCAAACAATTTTGCACTTCACGGTAAACAGAAATAATATGCTTTTCGGACAAGTCATCTCTCATGGCTTTTAACAATCGTGTTGACAAGGTTCCTTCTTCCAAAATTAATTCAATCGTTTGATGATGAGATTTATGGAGATTTGGTTTCACTGTTTTGTACAACTGTTTCCAAACCTCATTTATAGTTGCAGGAGCTTTTAAACCAAATAATTGCAGATAATTATCATTCTCAATTACAGCGTTTTCAGCGTATTTAATAGCCTCATTTAAAATCAAAAATAAATCTTTTTCTGACCAGCTTTTTTGAGTTTTTAGTGTGCAGAATTCTTCATTTACCAGTGCTTTTAATACTTCAATAACCAAAGCGCAAAGTGCAATATCAGCTTTTGGACATTCTTGAAGATCCATTAATCGAATTTCTATGGCATTCCTGTCAAATCTTGCAATTGCACCGCGAGAATTTAAATAATGATGATCTAAAATTTTGTTTTTATCATAAGGTTTAATCGCACGTTTTATGGGTTCGAAAATTTGAGTATAATATTCTGATTTTGAAAATATGCGTTCAGGAATAACTGATCCTGTTAATTCTGGGATTTCCTTTTGATTGGATTTATAGAATTCTAATCGTGTATCTTTAAACCCTTTTATTTTTCCTTCTAAAATTGGTGAACTCGCGCAAATACCGGGCAATAATGGAAGAATTATTCGAATGGCAGCATGTAATTTTTCAAACTCGCTGTCATTATAAAATGGCAGATTGATATGCATACTTTGCACATTGCTCCAGCCATGACCTTTGCAGTTAAAAATTGTATTGTATAACGCATAAACCTCGCTATAACTGTGTTTCCATAATTCTGTATCAGTGTCAGGATTCATTAGTGGATGAGCAGCTGAACCTAATAATTGAAGATTTAAAGAGTCTAGCATCTCGTTGATTTCTAAAATATTCTCATGAAATTTTTCAGCTAAATCATCAGTGCTTTTAGTTGGACCATTCGTTTTCAATTCAATCACGTGGGCCACCAACTCATTGCTCCAAGCGATATCTCCATTTTCAATATCCGAGGCTAATTCTCCTGCTTTTTTCATTAAAATCTCATCCACTCGTGGCGCAACTTTAAAGCTCTCTTTGTTAACGAGCATATATTCGAGTTCAATTCCATAAACTTCAAATAAGTGATATTTTTTACTCATGCTAGTCGTTTTTTTAATGCTGAAAGAATTTCTGTGTAGACTAAATCTCCGTAATATTCATCTTCGACACCAAAATCAATGTTCGGATTATCGTTGATTTCAATGACCATTAATTTGCCATTCACCACTTTTATGTCAATTCCATAAAGTCCCAGTCCCATTAGTTTAGCAGATTTTAAGGCTGTTTCAATTACGTTTTTTGGAACTTCCTCAATAGGCAGACAAACAGCATCTCCATCTTGTTCATTTTTGTCTGTGGCTTTCCAATTGTAAATTTGCCAATGTCCTTTCGCCATGTAATATTTACAAGCAAAAAATGGCTTATTATCAATAATTCCAATGCGCCAATCATAATCTGATGGACAAAATTCTTGTGCAATAATTAAATCCGATTGTTTGAGCATTTCTGTTACTAAAACATCATATTCTTCTTTAGTTTTCGCCTTTTTTACACCAAAAGAAAACGTTGAATCTGGTGCTTTTAATACACAAGGTAATCCTGTTTGTTCCAGAACTGAATTTCTATTGTTACTGTGAACAATTACTGTTTTTGGCGTGCTGATATTTGCATTGTTCAACGCTTCCGCCATATATACCTTATTACAGCATTTCAAAATCGCATCTGGATAATCAATAATCGCAATTCCTTCTTGCTGCGCTTTTCTGGCAAAAGTATAAGCTTCGTTATTGACTTCAGTGCTTTGCCTTAGAAATAATGCATCAAATGATGATAATCGAGATAAATCCTTTGGTTCAATAATTTCAGCGTAAATATTCATCTTTTCAGCGAGTTCAACAAATTTCTTTAAAGCTTTTGGATTGCTCGGTGGCGCAGGATCGTTTGGATTAACAAGTATAGCCAAATCAAAATCATAATGCGTAACCTTGGCAGTAGAATAACGCTTTTTCGCAAAATATTGATTGGCAAATTCTTGAACACTTGGAATATGTTCAGCTGGAATTTCGGATTCTGAAATAGCCTTTATGCTTTGAATGTTCCATTTTGTGGTATGATTAAAATTTACACGCAATAGTGGAACTTGGAAATGCTTATAGAACAATGCACTCAAAGCTTTATACTTTTGAGCTACATTTTGTCCAAAATATATACTCAAAGTGAAATTTTGAGATTTGATACCTTTTAAACTTTGTTGAAGGACATCGTCAAACTCATCAGAAACAATTCTTACGAGTTTTAATGCCTTTAGATCAACAATGTTTTTAGTGGTTGGAATCGGTAAATGACCTCTGGCTTCAGCTAATAGTGAAACATAATAACCTTTAGATTGATAAGTGTAGTCCTTGCATAAATTAAAAATCCGCGCATTTTTCAATAAAGAATACTTGGGATTTGTGAGATAATCTTGGGAGGAAATTACGGTAATATTATCAACTAAAAAGTTCCATTTGTCAGGTTGATTAACAACTATGTATTTATTCATTTATAGTAAGTTACGCTATTTTATTTCAAGTAAAAGTAGGTGGATTATTGTTTGGTTTTACGGATGTTGATAAATTAATGTTAGGGATTTTCCATCAAACTTAGCAACCCAATTTATTTTCATTCTAACTCCGATTCTGTTACTTGGAAATTCCCATTCTTTTCAATTTCAATTAAATATTTCATTATAAAATAGTTTTCCATTATTATATTTTCGCCATCCTCGGCAACGCCATCAGTCATTCCAGTTTCTGTTAAATGAATTTTATAATCCTTGTCAATAAAAAAGTCTAAATCAATTGCTGAATCAATAAAATAAGCGTTTTGTATGTTTATGATGTGCGCATGTTTAGTGATTGGATCATAGCATATTAAGAAACCTGCTGTTAAATTAGCAAAGCCTGAGCAGACTGAAGTTGAAATAGAATCAAGGGCTTTACCACAATCTAATTCAGTATAATAGACATAATATTTACCGATGTTTGGCAATTGATTATTAAGTGATTGAAGGCGATTTAGTATTTCTCTGTCTTTAAAATTGAAATCAAAACCAGTATTTAAGGCTAAATAAATTACAGAATCAATTTTAGGTAAAGGAATAGAAGTAGAGCGTTTTACATTTTTATAAGTAAATGGAAGTTTTGAAATAGATGTGTCTGAAGAGATAGAGGATTCAGTTGATAAATCATCAATATTTTTAAGATTTTTATAAAGACCTACCATTTCAGCAGCATAAGTAAGATTGTTTAGAATCTCGATTTCATCCGCAGCAATTATCTCATGTTTTTCTAATATTACAGTATATGGTAAATTCAGAATATCGTTAAAAACAATAATTTCTTCTTCATCCAAACCAGTTTCAGAAAAGACGAAGTCTATAAATTCAGGATCTGAGTTTAGGATTTTAACTAAACTATCAAATACTATTTCATTTCTACTCATTTCCTTCTCTTGGGCGGTATAGTCAAAAGTCGTGGAAAATAGGACAACGAATAGTAAGAATTTAAAATTTTTCATTTGAAAACAAATTATGAATTAATGCAAAATACGATAATTGTATTTAGGGCTCTACATTAGAAAACACGTTAGCTTAAAAATTCTTGATCAATTGAATTAAGTACACGATAAATATACTTAATGCAAGTCCAATATTTACTTTGGCAAAGTCTTTAGCGATGAGTTTATAAGAGTTTTTTAATTTCTTTTTATTGAGAAGATAATTAATAGCTATTTCACGTCCGGCAAGAATACCAACGAAAGTCCAAGTTGTACTCATGGGTACAGAATTGTAATTTCCATATAAAAAGAGAATTATTCCATAACAAAGATCGATAATTGTAGCGGATCGAATATTTTGAGTATTTACCTTTTGGTTGACGATTTCTTGAATTTTCCCACCGCGATTCTTGAAAATATAAGCCATTATGGTTAAAAGTACAGCTAGAGATCCCAACAATTCGAATAATGATAATTGACGTGGCAAGAAAACATAGATGTTAGCAAAATCCTGAATTAACCATTGTGACCATAAAAACGCTGTAGAACCCCATTGAGCAACAATCCAGAATTTTTTTTGATTCGTTCTATTGACTTTATTAATCGATTTTTTTGATTCTAAACTTTTAGCGATTATTAAATACAGTAAAAATGCGGAAACCACTGAAAGACCATAGCCATAAACCGATTTGAGAATCATTTTTTCTATAATCTGTTGGCTGGAGAAAACACTTAAAATCATAAATGTAGTGCTGACAGGAATTCCAAAACGGGTGATGATCAATAAGGATAGCGGCGCAATTAAGTGCCACCATTTTATTGTTTCGGGAAGTGAGATTTTATCTAATCTTTGGTAGGAGACATCACCACCGTGAAAATACCATCCGTAAAATAGAGTAGCTGCTAAAATAGCCGATGCAAAAGCCCATAAAATTGCCCAATGTGTTTTACTATTCGAAGTAAGAAAAGTCCCTAAAGTTTGTATAACATCATTGCCAATGACAGCATAAGCAGCAAGTAAAAATCCAATGTAGATGATAAGTAATTCCATGATATATAGGTATAAGTCAATGAAACTATCATTGGAATTTATTTTTTAAAATTCATTCTAAAAGTAATCTTTAATTGAATTGGTTTTCTTTAAAACATGAATAATTTATAATATTTGTTCAACAACGAATTAGTTTGTAAGCTATTCACTGATAATAGCTTAAGGTCGCTATTGTTTGATGCGCTATATGATTTATAAAAAGTTGACTCTATTAAAATTTTAAAGCCAAGAAACTTTTTAAAGCGTAATATAATTTCAAAAAATTACTTCCCCGGTAAAACATAATAATAAATCGAATAAAAGTGGCAGAAGCTACCTGCTAAAACACAAACATGAAATATGGCATGATTGAATTTGATTTTCTTGATACTGTATAAAACGGCACCCACCATATAAAAAACACCACCTGCAAAGAGCCAAAATAATCCATCAGAAGACAGATTATCGATTAATGGTTTAATGGCAAAAATGATCACCCAACTCATAAGGATATACATCAGAGTTGAAAGTATTTTGTATTTCCCTGTAAAGAAAAGCTTTAATGTTATTCCGATGAGAGCCATTCCCCAAATAACGCCAAAAACGTACCATCCAACAGTTTCTTTAAGTGTGATTAAAGTAAATGGAGCATAGGTTCCAGCGATGAGAACGTAAATTGCTGCATGATCAAAAATCTTTAATTTTTTTCTTTGATCTGGCTGTTTCGCATTGTGGTAGAGAGAGGAAGCGGCATACATTATAATCATACTCACACCATAAATAGCCACACTTACAATATGCCAAACATTTCCAAATTCAGTTGCTTTGATTACCAAAACTATCAATGCAAAAATACTTAAGAAAAATCCAAATCCGTGAGATATTACGTTTAGTTTCTCTTCCTTGGGTGAATAATCGTTCATTTTAAAGCTTTTATTATAAGTTGTTTAGCAATTTATTTATCGATGCAGTTGTTCGATTCAATTTTTATAACTTGTATAATCTTCCGAGATTGTTCCAAACAAATACTTTTGCTAAAGTACTATTTATATATAATTTATGTAGTATTGGTGGGTGATTACAAAGGTTTTGAGTCTTCAAAAAGACTTAAATTATGATATTGTTTCTAAAAGCATAAATACAATAAATCAATTTTAATCAGCGTTCAAGTTATTTTTCACGCAGATTGAAAGGATCAAAAAGATTCAAAAAGATTCTATTTCGTTTAAATTTTTCAAGGTTAATTCAAAAATATTTGGTACCGATAGATCTATAGGGTTGTAAGTTTCTAATCGCTTATTATCTGCTGACCATCTTTCGATTTGAAAATGTTGATTGTCAAAGAATCTTATTTTAAAATTACATTTTGCAGTTTTAATTTCAACAAAGCCTTTTTTAGAATGAAATACGCTATTCAAATTTGAATTATTAAGATAAATTTCTAAACTTTTCAATACTTCGTGGCGTTTGAAGTTAATCTCCCGATTATTTATCGTTTGAATTAAATCAGTTAGATATTGCGAACTGTAATTATTAGTATTTTCTTTAAAATATTCCTTCGGAATTTTATTGGTTAAATTCTTAAAAAAGTGGGATAAAATAACTTGTGAAAATACATTGGCTTTTCCATCATCTCTGTCAATAAAGCGCTGAACAGAAATTGATGGTGGTTTTTTAAAAGGTGTTAAAACAACGAAAAATAGATCTCTTTGTAAATTATGCTCTTCTTGAAACTTTTTTTCAATTTCAACTATGTGATTTTGATAGATTTCTAGAGGATTATTTAATTCATGATTGATTTTAAACTCGATACAAATAACACACTCATTAGTTGTTAAAACAAAATCAATTCTTTTTTGCTTTTTGTCCGTTGTACTGGTTGGATCTTCAGTTTTTACATAAACAGGAGTTAATAGCTTTATAAATTCTTGAATTTCCTTTTCGTTTTCTAAAATTTGTTCCTCTATAGCATCTTGAAAAATAAATTGACCTTCTGAGTCTTTAATCAATTTTCGCTTTCTCTTAAAAAGTATACTTTTAGATTCATTTTCATTCAAATCTAAACTATAGCTATTCGTCATTAGCAGAGCTTCAACAAAAATGTTACCTAATTTATGATTTTCTTCCGATCTAAAAAAATACGCCAAAAGATTAGCCATATGAACTTCGCTTCGGTTTACTTTCATGATTTCCATAAAAGTTTTCCGTGGCTCTGACAAGTTCTTAAGGTCTTGAATGTATTTGTTTATAGGCATGAAATCAATGTTAAAAAGAGTAACGATTTATGATTAAAATCTTGACTTTACCGCAACCAATTACTTCTTATACTTAAAAAGCATAATATTTCCTTTCACAATTCCCCTTTTATCTCCTTCACTGGAAATAAGCAAATCTCCATTTTTAAAGAATGCAAGGCCCTCTGGTTTGTAGTATAATTCTGCGGGCAATGGAAAAACAGATTTCAGTCCTTTGTTATTGTAAATGGTCAAAATTCTGTCACTTGCTGAGAGAATATAAATTTCTCTAGTGATTGGATGAATTGCGATTTCGGAAGGATTAAATAAAACATCGCTACTTCCTAAATTGGTTAAACTTGCAGCAATGATTTCGTTTATTTTTAGAATATCCACTTCAAAAACTATTGAAGTCTCATTTGGTTTATTTATCGGGAATTGATAAACAATTCGCTTAGATTCAGGCTTGTTTAAAACTCCATCTTTACTGATTACGAGAAAATTATTATTTATTTCATCATAGGCAAGACTTTCGAAATTAAATGAATTTAAAGAAATCATAAATTGTTTAATCTCTTTTTTATTCTTGTAGTTAAAGTAAAAGATATTTCCATCACTTCTCAAAACATAAACCAGGTCACCAATTATAGAAATTCCTTCGAAATCTCCGATGTCAGTAAAGCGATGAATGTTTTTAATCTCTTCGTTGATATAATCATATTCGAAAACAGCACCTAATTCATCTTGAACACAAAATACCGTTTTAGCATCATTGGACAAAGCAATTCCGGAAACTTCTCTTAGCACGTCAGGTAAATTATAAATACTGTCTGGAGAAAGTAAATCATAATTTGAAGTCTGATAAAGTGAGCTTTGAGATAATTTATTGATCTCCCAATTATCTGATGTTACAATAGATTTTGATTTATACCATTTTCCATCAGTCGTGAAAAATAAATTCTGCTCTAATCCATCTTTTAATATTTCTACTTTCAGAAATGAAGTGTCATTTGTGGTGATTAATGTAATTTCATCCATCAACCATCCGTCAAATTTCTTTTCTAGTTTACTTCTAATGTCTTCCTTTGGAACGATTGATTTATCAGCTTTAGATTCAATAAATAAAACTTCAGAATTTTTAATTCCAATTTCGAAATATTTCCCGCCACAGAGGTATTCAATTTCAATATAATCCTCCTTACTCTCTAGCTTAAGAATATCTGCTTTGGGACATTTTTGGTAGATTAATTTGAAATATTCATTCTTATCATTATTACTTATTTTCTCATCATTGACTTGTCCAATAGAAGTAAAGGTTATAAGAATTGTAAAAAGCAGGATAATTATTTTCATTTGTATATAATTAAATATTAGGTGATTAAAGTTGTATTTTTTAGTGTATTATTATTAACGAAGTTTCTAATCGTAATTTCTTTCGCTAATCTACAAAAATATTTCAATCATTTTAATGAAAAAATATTGATTTTTAAATAAGAGATTTCTGTACATGGAGTCGAATTCATAAAACCCCAATTGAACTACAGAATTGTAACTTAATTCATTGAATTGGTTATATTTATTATATGAAATTCATCGCAGTTTTTTCCTTATTATTAATGGCATTCAATAGTTCCACTCAGCCATGGCAGCCCAGAAGCGTTTGTCCTAATTCTCCATTTTTTATAATGATGAATGAAGATGGCAAACAAGGTGTGATTGATACAGACAGCAATATTGTTATTCAACCCAAATATAAAAGTGTTTTTATAGATCGAGAGCCAATCATTGATTCAACTGGATATGCAAGCGGAATGAATGGAATCCTGGCTATTTTAATTGATGAAAATGGTCAAACGGGAGTTAATCTAAATTCACTTGAAAAGTCTCCATTGCACCGAAATATGGCGATTATTAAAAATCATTTCTATTATCATGATTCAACGCATTGGGGAATTTATGATTCAAATTTTGACCTAGTTGTTGAAAATATGTCTGGTCAGCCAATGGTTTTGAGTTCAAATTTGGAATGGACTATAATTCCTTTCAATTCAGATTATTATTCATTTTATATGCCCGAAAAATGGAAGTTAGAAGAAAAGGGACAAATAGAAAAATTTTCTAATTTCGAAATCTTTGAACAAATTATCGCTTACACTTTAGTTGTTGAATACGCAGGGACAAATGACGAGAAATACATAAAATGGGTCAAGCGTAATCCAGTAAAGTTTAGATATACTCGGCGATTTGGATTATTCGACTTGTCAAATCAAAAAAGAATAAACCCAAATTATCATGATTTATATCCAGTCTTATTCAATCGTGAAATATATTTTTGGTGTGTCAAATATAAAAAACATGACAATACAGAGGATCCAGAAGCATTCATTGGGCATATTGATGTAAGGAATTCTGATTTAAAAAAAGTAAAACGTCTATATTTTGATCAATTACCTCAAGAAATAAACAATTATTTCTTTTTTTATGAATCACATAAATTTGATGAATCTAAAATATTGTATTTATTAGAATTTAAGGATAAAATGTGTGCTTTTAATGCGCGCGGAGAGATTGTTATTCCTAAATCTGACAGTATAATTTCATTGGAAAACGGAACTTACAAAGTTTGGGAAGGCGAGGAGGTGAAGGTTGTTAATTTTAATGGTGAAGTGGTGGAGTAGGTGGTTTTGTGGTTTATTAATGTTGAAAATATTGAACTTTAAAATGAATTAACAATCGTTTAGCTTCAATTAAAACCATAGATTTTAAATCTACCCACACAAAATCATATGGAACCATTAAATTTAGTTTTAAGACAACTGATACCACGAGATTTTATCCCAGCCAGTCCCGTATTTATCGGCATGGTCTGATTTTATCTCAGCCAGTCCCGCATTTATTCGAATTGACCGATTTCACCTCAATCAGCCCAGCGATAAGCATAATTTCATAATTTTATCACGGTAACTTTTCCTTTTACCAAATATTCTAAGTTTCAGAAACACCCCTTAAATTTGTTATGGAACTAAAATATATAGCCTATTTTAATTCTTAAATTGAAATTCTGATGATCGAACCTATTTGAATTTACACCCCTAAAAAGGATAACCAATTGCAAAATTAAACACAGGCTTATCATATTCAAATTTCCAATCAGCTTCAGGGCGTTTTAGCGGTGCGGCTAAATCAAATCGGATTACAAAACCTTGTACATCGACACGCAATCCAAATCCGGTTCCTATACCAAATTGTTTGTTGAAATCTGAGGTGAATTTGCCACCTTCAAGATTGTCGGTTAAATTCCAAACGTTTCCTGCGTCGAAAAACAGAGCTCCTTTAAGTACAGAAATTAGAGGAAAACGGTATTCGAAGTTTCCTTCTAAACGAATATCTCCTGATCGATCAAAATAAAGGTTTTCATCTGTCTCTGGATTGTAAACACCTGGCCCAAGTCCACGTATTTGAAACGCTCTAACGCTATATGAACCTCCAGAAAAATACTGTTTTACGTATGGCAAAGTTTTCGAGTTTCCATACGGAATTCCAATTCCACTAAATATTCGTCCAACTAAACTATGACCAGATTTTGTGATTCTGTAATGGTAACTCAAGTCCAAATCACCTTTTACATATTGCGCATAAGGCAAGCCAAGAATACTTTCTGTTGAATCTCCTTCTCTCATTTTTCCCAGCAGACTAACCGTGTTTCCAGCGATATCAAAATTAAATCTTGCGTAAAGTCTACCTTTTCTATTGGGATTATTCAATTCATTGTATATAAAAGTATAATTTAATCCAGCGATAAATTGTTGCTCGAAACTTCGTTTTAGGAAAGGGTTTCCATCCAAAATAGAATCAAATTGTTCACTTCTTTTTCCGATTTTCACATAATTAATTTTTATTGGATCAATCTCATGCGTTACCCATCGGTTTGCATTCCATATATAACCAAAAGAAGCTGAATAAGAGTTGATTGTGTAAAGTTTAGTTCTTCTTAGGTAATCGTAACCAGAGCTAATTCTTGTTTTTGGAATGGCGTATTTGAAATATATATCCAAGTTTCCTGGGAAAATCAACCTTGGATAAATCAAAGATAGATTCAATCCTAGGCCTAAACTACTCGAACCACTAGTGTTGCTTCCGAATTGTTTTTCGTAACCAAAATTCCCTCTTGCTGAGAAACTTTCACCTCCTTTGAAAATATTTCGGTTGAGATACGTCAAACTTAAATCTGGTCCTGTGAAACCATTGGATTTTGTCACTCCTTGTAATTCTGCTCGAAGCGATCTTTTGTTTAACGGTGAAAGCGAAATAGTAGCATTCAAATGTCTTACATTTAGACTATCCGCATCCAAAGAATCAACTTCGCTAAAATTGATATTTACAAATTTATAGGTTCCGATGGAAGATATTCGTTGACTTGTGTATTTAGACTTCTCAGGATCAAATCGTTCACCCGGTTTTAAAAGAATAAAAGGACGTAGTTTGTTCGGTTTAAAAAACACCTTGTTTTGAAGAAATTCAACACCTCCAATGATAGTGGTGTCTTGTTCAACGCCAGAAGTGTCTTTTGTAACATTTGGAAAAACTTCCACTTGATCGATTACGTAGGGAACTTTAGATTTGTTTGGAACACCTTCTTTCAATCTCAAGTACAAATTATAGGACTTATTTTTGTTCAAATTGGTGTCCGCATGAAAAATAATGAAAGTAGAATTAAAGTTATAGTAGCCACGATTTTTCAAAAATTGGTCAATCCTATCACGTTCTACTTTAAAAGCGCCTAAATCATAACGACTTCCTTTGGTTAGAATTGTTTCAGAAAGTGATCTTTCCAATTCCACATAAACAGGGAAAGTTTTAGTTTTTTCGAGAGAATCAACATCAATTGTATAATTTTCTAAATGATAAGCTTCTCCAATAACGACAGTATAATCAGTTTCAGCAGTTTTAGCCGTGCTGTCTTTTTTTATTGTAGATGAAACTTCGGTATAGAAAAATCCACTGTTCTGTAATCTGTTATCTAGAAGTTCTTCCGTTTTTTCAATATTAACATCAGAAAAATAGGAAGGTTTTTCTCCAATCTTCTTGTTTAAAAAACGAACAATAAAATTTGGTTTTTCCTTTTGTTGCGCTTTATAATAATAATGTAACCCCGGATATAAACCCAAAAACTTAGTGTTTGGTTCAGGGTAGAGTAGGCTTTGAAGTTCATTTTCTAAACCAGAAATATCTTTATTATCCACACTGTCTTTAACGGTCACTTTTCCTCCACGAAAGAGCATTTCACCTTCAGGAATATACTTTTTAACACTACATGCATAAAGCATTGTCATAGTCAAAACAGCAATTAAAATTCGATATTTAGTAAAATGGCGCTGCATTAATTTCCCTCTTTTTTACCCGATTCAGATTCTTTATCACTTTTCTCTTTCGATTTGTCGTCTTTATTTTTTTCTGATGATTCTTCTTTAATAGGTTTCTCATCGAATAAATTATTCCAGTGATTGAATTGACGCTGGAAAATTACCGAAATACCATTTACAAAGACTTGCCCATCAATAACATTTTCATATTCACTATCTCTGAATCCTTTCAATCTCCAACGTCCATCTTTGGTTAAAAGATATTGAATACTCGCATTTCCAACAACGGAATTTTCTTCACCAGGTTGAGCATCTCCTTGAACGTTTACAGTGCTTCCTACTTGAACAATTAAACGATCGTCTAATAATTTTTTCTGAGCACTCACATTCAGGTCTGTTCTTTCTTCTGCAGTTTCTCCTTGGTAATCGGTATAACTGTTTAAGCCAAAATTAAGTTCAACTCCAGAATTCCCCATCAATTTATCTGAATAAGAGTTTAATTGATCTGAAAGTGCTTGATTTATGTTTTTTCTAACCATTCTCGCTGTTCCACCGCCACTTCCATCTGAACCTGAATTTGGATAAAATTTCTTTAATACTAATAGTGAGAAAACTTGCTTGTTTAACGCGTCTTCTTCGTTATTGACTTGTTTAATTCGACTATAAACAGTTCCATCAATTGCACCACGCGAATCTTCAGGCATTCCCAAATTGAAGTTTAGCCTTGGTTGATCAAGCTCACCATTAACATTCAAATACACTAAAAACGGTAATCTTTGGCGGTATTTATTTTTGACTTCTTCACTTGCACCAGCAGTTTGAGAAGCCATTAATGCTGAGGCAGAAGTTTCAATTTTATATTTTGCTGTAACACTTAATTCGGCATCCATAACATCACCGCCACTCCATGTAATGCTGCTTCCACGTTCCAATTCAAATTCACGTTTCACTAAATTATAAAGGCTCAAATTATAATGCCCTTTATTGATTTCAAAGCGTCCACTTAATGTTGTTCGTCCATTTTTAGCAATATTGAAATCTAAATCTCCATCTCCGGAAATATTTAGATTATCACCAGTTTTTGGATCTACAATCACATTGAACTCTGAACCTTTTTCAATTTTTAAGTTGGCATGTAATTCAATTCCTCCAAAAATGGTAACTGCAGTTGAATCACTGTCCCTTGTAAGAATATTGTCAGGATTTTCTTTATTTACAAACTCGACTATTCCTTCACTTTTTTCCAATTTGGCTTGTGCATCATGCAGCACATAGGTGAAGTCAGTATTTTCATTAATGGAAATATCCATATCTACAACAGGGAAATTGAGGTTCCCTTTGATTGTTCCATTCATATCAAAGTCAAAAACGCCATAAAATTCTTCATTGTCCGCTTTTGTTGAATTTATAGGTTGAAAATTCTTGGCTTTAATACTCAAATCAAAATCTGGATTTGACATATTTTCTGTTGAAATAGAACCGTCTAAAGTAAATTTGTTGTTTTTTTCATCTTCAATTGAAAACTTACTAAATGTGATATCTGAGTTGTCAATATTGATTTTGTCATTGGCCAATCGGAATTTAGAATTCAATGCAGTAACGTTGAAATTAGCATCATTGAACTGAATACTTCCCTTGTATTCCGGAGCGCTCACATCTCCTTTTAGCGCAATTTCTCCTGAAATATTTCCTGATGCTTCATTTAAACTTTCACCTGAAATAATAGCGATGGTTTTTATACCAATCTTATTCAAATTCACCATGAAATCTAATTCAGAACCTTTGTTTTGCAATGCGTAGTCACCTTTAACCTCGATGTCAATATCTTCTCCTTTTATAGCGAGATCAAGGTTGTAATTATCGCCACTTTCATACTTGGCTTTCAATGTCATTTTTCCAAGAGGAGCTTGTAAAGCCGTTAGATCGGTGATTCCAAAATCGACATTTAAACCAAAATTATTAAATGGGTCAATGACAACAATGTTTCCTTGCATGTCTCCAGAAGCTAAAAGATTATCTTCGTTGAAAATGGCTAACAAATTGGCCAATTTAAAGTTCTCAAAGCCTATTCCAATGTTATTTTGGGGAGTTTTCACCAAGTCATTTGCAATTTTTATACTTTGATTTTCTTTACTAAAGACTAAATTTTGAGCAATGATATTTTTGTCCTCTAATCTTATTTCATTGTCCGCTGGAATGGACCAATTTTCACCATTAAAAATTAGTTTTTCGTTGTCAAAATGTACTTTCAAATTAGAAGCTTTTCCTGAAATTTCAGTTTTTACGACATAAGACTCTTCTTGTTTGTCATTTAAAGCATGGAAATGAAGATTCAACTTTTGGTTATTAAAATCTCCGTCAAAATAAGTTCGGTTCATCACCAATGGACCAGCATCAAGTTCATTAAATCCAAATTTGAATTTCGCTTCTTTTTCAGATGATTTAAAGTTTAATTTTAAACTATCAATTGTATTGTCTGCATAATCGAAGTAAGGCAGATCTAAATAAGCATTTAACTGTTTTTCCTTTTGATCAAATTTGACATTCAATTGAAGCGTATCCATCGCATTAATGTCCGGAACTAAAAATTTAGTTATTAATTTAGATTGCGAAAGCTTCATATTCAACTCTAGGTTTACATAGTCTTCAAAGTCATGCTCATGATCAATGGAATCAACGAAATATCCTTCTAATTGATGTTGAATAGCTTCTGTAATTCGATCTATTCCTGCATTAGCGCGCAATTTACCATTTAAGAAATTACTGTTGATATCCAGCGAAGTACTGTCTTTTGCTGCACAAGCTGTGATGTCAACAGGTCCCAAATAGTAGTTATTCTCATCATATACAGCAACTCCTTCTGTTATATGTGTTTCAAAATTGAAGTTTTCGGTATTTCCTTCAAAACTGGCAATCATCATTAATTTCGCTCTAATTTTCTTCTCTGATAAACCTAGCGCATACAAGTCTGCTCCTTCTAATTTTAAATCTAATTCTACTTTGGGTTTTACAGAATCTAATTCAATTTTTGAATCTAATTTTAAATCTAAGAACTCATCTTTATAGCAAATATTAATGTCACCTTTTGCGTTCTTAAGCTGTCCATCCAATTCTAATTCAGAAAAATCATAACCGCTAAATTCTAATTTTGAAAAGTTAGAAGCCAATTTAGCATTCATGTCATTTAAGGTATTCCCTTTCCCAGAAGCTTTCATTTCAAATGCAATTGTTCCTATTTCTGGATTTTTAAGAATTTTTCCAAGATTTAGATCAATCACGTTTATGACAGCATCGAAAGCAATTTCATTTTGTTGTTTGAATTCTCCGTCAATTTTCACTTTTCCCTCAGGAATTGATAATTCTAGTTGAGCTTTTAAATCATCAAGTTTACCGCTTAAGTTACTTTGAAGAAGTACCGTTTTTGGAATAGAAATTCCTAAATCCTCCTCAGAAATAATGCTTGTTATGTCTGAACGTGTGGAGTAGAATGTGAGATTTTCTACATCAGCATATAAATTTTCTACGTCTGTAAGGTTTTTAAACTGACCATTTGTTTTAATTTCTGTGTTTTGTCCCCAATTCACTTGGAACTTAGAAAGATTTAGTGCTGATAGTTTACCGTCTGCTTTAATTTCTCCAACGAATTGATGCTTCGCTAATTTATTTAAGTATTCGTTTTCTTTTAATTCAGGTGCAAATACGAATGCGTCGTTTAAATCAATCACAAATTGTTTCAAATCGAGTGATAATTCAGAATTTTCTGGTGCTTCAATAAACTTCTCTAATGAAGCAAACTTTGCGTTTAAGTCAATATCAATAGAACTATTTCCAGTTGCTACAATTAAATCTTCAATTGAAAAAGCTGTAGGGTCAAGGGCAGCAATGAAAGCCAATTTATTTAAAGTGATTCCGCTTTCTTCATGGAAAGACAAGTTTTCAAGCTCTAATTTTGCAGATTCATTTTTAGAAAGTAAAATGTCATTTGCCTTAAAATTGAAATCTGTCAATACTATATAGTCAGGATTTAAACTTTTTAGTTCCTTTGGTTTATCACCAACTTGATAGTGTAAATTATTATTTTGAAGGGCAATGGTTTCCACTTCCACATTCCAGTCGGGCCAAACAAAAGGTTCACCACTTTTAGGTGGAGTAGGAGCTTCGGTGGAATCTTTCAATTTTGGAGCACCCATTTTCAACTTGATATTTGAATTGTTTAAGATCAAATTTCCAACTTTAATGTCTTGGTTTGCTAAATCAGCTTTAGGAACTTGCAGCTCTAATTCATCCAAATCAATGTCTGCAATTAGTTCATCAGGAACGGATTTATAATGTGCAATTACATTTTTCAATTTTAAATTGTCGAGACTTAAATAGGGAAGTGTGGATTCTGTGGTATCTGATGGAGCGCTTGGCTTGGTTTGAATGTAACTCACTTTGGTATTTTCCAAAGCTATTTCAGCAACTTGAAATTTCATCTTTTCGAGATCTATATTTTTTCCTTCAAGATGAAGTTTACCCAAATTAAGGTCAGCTTTCATGCCTGTCACAGCATCATCGTAAATTACTTTGAAATCTGAAAAATCAATCGAACCAACTGAAATCTTCAGCGGTTTGCTACTTGTGGTGTCTGCCTCAGGTTCTGCTGATGTTGAATCAGAAGCAAAAGCGTCAATCAAAAATTGAAAATTAAAACCTTCAATCGAATCCTTTCGAATAACATTCGCACGAAGTCCAGACCATTCCAAACCATCAATAGAGATTGGATTCCCCATTATAATTGGCCAAATTGGAATATCAACTTGTAGTTTTTTGGAATAGAGAAGTGTATCTCCTTTTTTATCTTCGAGAAATATTCCTTGTATATCTATAGCTCCACCAAATGTTATGAAGAGTTTTTCTATCTCAACTTTGGTTTGTGTCTTTTCAGAAACGAAATTGGTAAGTTTTCCAACAATAAGATTCTGTCCCCAAGGACTGCGCACGACAAGCACCAGAATAGTGAAAAGCACAAGCAGGACAAGTAGTATACTGCCCAGAATTCGTAAGATACGTTGCCACCAAGGACGTTTTTTCTTACTACTTACTTTACTCGTCTTTTCCGGGTCTTCTGTCAAATTTCTTAATTAGAAAGGCCAAATTTAATCTTTCTGCATCATGGTAACAATAGGACAGTCATTTATGTTGCGTTAAAATATGTAAAAGTATAGATTTTTCTAATTTTCATTAGGTTTTTATGACTTTTCTGGGTTTTGAAAAAGCATATTGAAGAAATATTGAAAGCAGAATTAAAAATACTCCTGCCCAAAATGCCAAATTGAATTCTTCTGATTCATTAAATATTAAAAAAGCAAGTGCAATGCCATAAATAGGTTCTAGGTTAAAATTGAGATTTACCGTAAAAGAATTGATTGTACGTAAAGATCGATTCAATAAAATATACATCAGAACAGTACAAACCACTGACAAAATTAAAAGGTATAATAAGTTTGTTCCTTTAGGAATTATGAATTGAAAGTCATTGAATATTGACCAAAACAAAATAATAATACTTAAACCTAAAGTTCCTCCAACCATTTGTAGTGTAGTGACTTTAAAAGTATCGTGTTTTTTGACTAATCGTTCATTGAAAATAGTGAAAAGCGAGACTAAAATTGAAGAAATAACGCCAAGAATAACTCCTTCTCGATAGGTGCTGTCAAATCCGAAAATTAGAGAGATTCCCAATAAACTCAGTGAACTCAAAGCCAGATTATTTAAATAAAGTCTCGTTTTATTGATTAAAGGATCTAAAAGGGCGGTAAAAAAACTTGTTAAACAGAAACATAATATTCCTAAGGAAACAGTTGAGGCTTTTATACTTCCAAAAAAGAAAATCCAATGTAAACCCAATAAGGCGCCATTGGAAAGCAGTAAGAAATTGGATTTTGAAAATGAGAAATTTCGGATTGATTTCTTTTTAATTAGAAATAAAATAAAAACCAAAATAAGCGAAGAAAATAGAACGCGATAAAATACCAACAATGTTTCATTGAGCGAAATGAGTTTCCCGAAGATTCCACTAAATCCGGCTAAGAAAATGGCCAAATGCATTTCAATATAAGATCTACTCATTTTATTTCATCAGATTGATATCTCTTTGTAAATAAAAGTAGCTTATTCTAATTGATATTTTCAACAGTTTTGAAATAAAAAAGAGAATAGTTGTGATTTTTGAGGTTAAAAACCAAAAAACGGCTTCACAATATTATGCGAAACCGTCTTTATTAAATGCATATTTTTTTAATCATGTGTAATATCTGTGATAAAACTAGACATTGTTAAGCCTTTGATAACAAAACTTTAAAAACACCTGCACAGAGCTAGTCGAAGTGAGCATAACGCAGTATTTTGAGTTTTCTAGCAAAGACTATGTAAGGTCGAGTTTATACTTCGTACTTAAAGCTGAAATAATCTCATCTTCAGTAAGTTTATTGTCAGATTTAGCATTTTCCTTTTTCATGCTGTTGTATTCATTTTGAACATTTACTGCATCAAAAGTTTCTTCCCAATCAATTGTATTGTCAGGTGCGTGTGCTTTTACAATTTTCTCGAATTGCTTTACAAACTTTTCATCAGTTACATTAGCTGTAAATAATTTAAACGTCCATGTCGAAACATGCTTCATTACAATGCCTTCAGTTCCTTTTTCTCCAATTTTCCAATCAATCGAGTTACCGATTTTTTTAACTGGAATTCTGTAAGAAAAATCCATGTTATCAATTGATAAATGAATTTGATTATCTTTAAGTGACTGGCTTATCATCTGTATTGTCTTCTTTTTTATCCTCTGTTTTATCCTCTGTTTTATCCTCTGTTTTTTCTGCTTTCTCTGCTTTTTTCTTTTGCTCTAGAATTTTATCAGCAACTTTCTTTGCGTCAACGCAAAACTTGTCATTACCTTCTAATTTCCATTCTCCAGTTTTTTCTATGAAATGTCTAACAGTTTTTTCAATAACTACTGAATAACCTCCAAAAGATGCTAACATATTTTGTACCTCTTCAAGGTAAGCAGCTTTGCTAAGATCATCAGAAACTACTTTGTTCCAAAGGTTATTGATGCGTTTAGATTTCTCTTGATATGCTGGACTTTTCTTTTTAAAAGCCATTAAAAAAAGTGAAAGTGCTTTTACTTCTGGTGATGGTTTTTCTTTACTTTTTGCCATTCTATTTATTGTGTTTTATATTCAAAAGGGTAAATATAGTTCAATATTATCATTTGATAGTTTATCGCGTGTTTTTCTGCCTAATATTCAACATTCATCTCTGTTCTCAAAATATCATTGACAGCTTGTCTATATTTTTGAGGATTTGCAGCTTTTTTTATTGCTTTATAGGTCTTGTGCGGATTAGAAGTTGTTTCAGCAAAATACTGCCAAAATCCCTGCATTTTCATTTTAATAGGAGTAGGGCCAGATAAGTATTCATCGTATTGCTGGTAAATGGTATCGTGGAATTCAGAGAATATTTCCCAACGGTTTTTAGGATATTCTTCTGTATTGTTTTTAATCATATTGGGAAGAAAAGGATCAGCAATAAGTCCTCTTCCGATCATAAAATGGTCAATTGTTGGGAAACGTTTTTCAATCGCTTTAAACGCAGAAACACTTGTAATGTCTCCATTATAGTATAATTTATGCTTCGTACTGGTCAAACATTTTTCAAAAGCATCTAAATCCACAGGACCTTTATAGAGTTGCTTTCCAATTCGGGCATGAATGGCTATATTTCTTAGTGGATATTTATCTAAAATAGGAAAAGCATCTAAAATTTCTTCTGGATTATCATAGCCCATTCTCATTTTCATGGAAACCACAATATCTGATTCATTGTGCGCTTTGTGTAAAACATCGTCAATTTTTGCTGGCTGACAAATCAATCCCGAACCCATTCCTGATTTAGTCACCATTGGATAAGGACAACCTAAATTCCAATTTAATTCTTTGTAGCCAAGACTTTGAACGTATTTCACAACAAATAAAAACTCATCAGGATCATTCGTCATCACTTGGGGAATTACTTCCAAAGTGGTATTATTCTCAGGATCTAAATCGATTTGATAAGAATTTTTGATGACCAACTTACCTTGTAAACGAATGTAAGGCGCATAAAAAGTATCTATTCCGCCAAAATAATGATGAAAAGCATTGCGAAACCTGAAATCTGTGAAGCCTTGCAAAGGAGATGAAAGTAAAGTTGGAGCCATAGTCTATTTTGATGTGCAAAGATAATGTTTTTGATTAATGGATTGAATTGTTTATTGTATTGATAATCGTAATTTTCTTTAAAAAAAAGCAGTAATAATTCTTTGCTACAATTTCACAATATTTTCCAACATTATTACATCCAATCTAAATTATTGTATCTTTATATTAAATTAAAATAAATAGAAAATGAATGGATTTTGGATTGGTATTATTGCCGTTGTTATTCTAGTATTTTGGGTTATTGCTATATACAATGCCCTTGTTAGACTAAGAGAAAATAGAGAAAATGCATTTGCTGATATTGATGTTCAATTAAAGCAACGTCATGATTTGGTTCCGCAATTGGTGAGCTCTGTAAAAGGTTATATGGAACATGAAGCTGGAACATTACAAGCTGTTACGGCGGCTAGACAAGCAGCGGTTGGAGCATCGACAGTGAATGAGAAAATTGCAGCAGAGAAACAATTAGATTCAGCTTTAAGCGGTTTAAATATTCAAGTGGAAGCTTATCCTGATTTAAAAGCAAGTGCCAACTTTATGCAATTGCAGAATGAATTGTCTGATATTGAAAATAAATTAGCTGCTGTGAGAAGATTCTTTAACTCTTCTACAAAAGAATTGAATGTTTCAGTTCAGAAATTCCCAAATGTTGTTTTCGCTGGAATGTTCGGTTTCAAACAAGAACCAATGTTTGATGTTGGAGAAGCACAACGTGTGGTTATGGACAAAGCTCCAGAGATAAAATTCTAAAAATAGGAGAGTAAAACTATGAAATATGTAGGACTGCAAGAGCAGATATCTTCAAACAATAGAAAATCAATACTTTTATTAGCGGCCTTTCCTTTACTGGTTTTGGTTATGGTTTTCATATTCTTTTTCGCTATAAATTATACCGAAGAAGGTTTTCCAACTATAGATTTAGTACTAGAGCAATTTTTAAATGCAATTCCTATGGTCTTATTGGCTGTAGGAATTTGGTTTGTCATTGCTTATTTTGCGAATTCTAGCATGATCAATAACGCTGCAAAATCTCATTCTTTATCACGTAAGGAAAATATGGCGGTGTACAACCTTACAGAAAACTTGTGCATGAGTGTGGGGATGAAAATGCCACAATTAAGAATAATAGATGACTCAGCATTAAACGCTTTTGCAAGTGGAATCAATGAAAAAACTTTTACAGTTACATTGACCAGCGGAATAATTGAAAAACTGGATGAGAAAGAATTGGAAGGTGTTATTGCACACGAGTTAATGCACATTCGAAATAGTGATGTGAAATTGTTAATCGTTTCTATCATTTTCGTTGGAATTTTCTCTTTCATTATGCAGGTTGCTTTAAGATCCATTTTATATGGTGGAATGTCTTCAAGACGAAGCAAAGATGATGGAAAAGGTGGTGCTGCAATAATGATTTTAATTGTCGTTTTAGCTGCTTTGGCTTATTTTTTATCTATTCTTTTCAAACTGGCATTGAGCAGAAGAAGAGAATATATGGCAGACTCAGGAGCTGCAGAAATGACTAAAAATCCTTTAGGTTTAGCAAGTGCTTTGGAGAAGATATCAGGAAATCACCATGTTGATAAAATTAAAAGTGCTGATGTTCAACAAATGTTCATTGAAAACACACCAAAAGACACTTCAGCGAGTTTGTTTGGAGGAGTTAAAGGACTTTTCTCAACACATCCACCAATTGAAAAGAGAATTCAAATTCTGAAACAGTTCTAAAACTATTTTCATTTAGCGATAAAACATTTCATTTATGCCGCACATTAAAAATGCTTTAATCCGTTATAGAATTATTGATAAAGCATTAGGTAATTCTTACAATCCCTATCCATCAAAGCTTGATTTGCGTTACGCTTGTGAGATGGAGTTGTATGGTGATACCAATGGTAAACACATATCTGATTCTACGATAGAAAAGGATTTATTTGCGATGCGACAAGAATTAGATGCGCCGATAAAATATTCTAAAATCTACAAAGGATATTATTACGAGAATCCTGATTTTACAATCAATGAAAAGCCACTTTCTGAAGACGATATTGCTTCAATTCAATTTGCTTTAAGCACACTTTCTCAATTTAAGGAGACGGAAATGTTTCAAAATTTTGGCTTTGCTTTAAATAAAATTATAGATCGTGTAAATGTAGATTCAGATTCTCGCAATACGGATATCGATATTGATCAGTTAATTCAATTTGAGAAATCTAAAGCGGTTTTAGGAAATGAGTTTTTACAACCCTTACTTTCTGCAATCAAGAATCAACACATAGCTTATTTTACCTACGAAAGTTTTGTTACACAAGTCCGTAAACAAAGGAAAGTAACTCCTTTATTACTTAAGGAATATAATAATCGCTGGTATTTGATTTGCTTTGATTCAGTAAAACAGAAAGTCATTACTTATGCTTTAGATAGAATCTCTGAATTGGAAATCATCGAACAAATGGGAGAGAAGCCAGCCGATTTTAAACCCGATTTATTTTTTAGACATTCCATTGGAATTACCGCATCATCAGAAGCACGACCAGAAAAAATAGTTTTTATCGCTTCCAATATTGCATCCAAATATATCAACTCTCAACCGTTTCATGAAAGTCAGAAAATCGTTAAAGAGAATGAAGAACAAGCCATATTTGAGTTATTTGCTTTAGTTTCTGAAGAATTGATTCGTGAATTATTGAGCTATGGAGGAGATGTTCAAGTTTTACAACCTGATGGATTGAAAAATGAATTGATTAAAAGGATTAGGAAGATGAATGGGAATTATGGATTGTGAAATCACGTTGGATTATTATTTTTTCCTTGTAGCGACGCACGGCCGTGCGTCGCTACAAGGAAAAAAAATCCGCGATTATCTGCGTTGTTTGCATCCGCGTAATCCGCGTTCCATTACAGCGCAACAGAAAAATTCCTAGACACCTCGATTTTATCGTTAAATTTTTATCTGAATAATTAATATCAATCTTGCGACAAATTTCATTCATTCACTCAAAACATGATAAAAATATTTTTCTTTTGAACCGATTCAAACTTGAAGTGTACAAGTCGGTATCAAAACAAAAATCATGAAAAATTTAAACAGCTTTTATCTATTTGTACTCCTAACTTTCTTGTCATTCTCAACCTTTGGTCAATCGATCAGTGGAAATATGAATTCCGGAAATATCGCTTCTCTAGGTTATGGAAACGTTGATATTTATAAAGGAAAAGAGAAAATCGCTTCCGTCTTAACAGATCACTTGGGGAATTTCAATGTGAAACTTGATACTGGATTTTACCGTGTGGAATTCAAATATGAGGGACACGAAAAACTGGTGAAAAACATTCACGTAAAGGGAGATGAAAAGGATGATTTTGCTTTGGCTACTAAAGATGGCTATATCGCTCCAAGATATGATATGCCAAAAGTCGAATCTACTGAATCTTACAGTTACTCTAAAGAGGAAAAACTAATGTTTGGCGATGCAATCAGAGAGGAAATAAAGTTCGATGCTATCCGAGAAGTGTCCTCTATTTCAATTAAACCTTCCATCACTTCTTTTGATGAACCCAGAGATTCTGATTATAAGAAAAGCGATAAAGATATTAAATCAGGGTCTTTAACAGCGGGAGAAGTCAATGATTTTGCTAAATGGGAAATGTGGAATGATATCGCAGCTAATGAACTTTCAATTTATCAGCAAAAGTGGGATTTATTCTTTTCTGAACGTTATACGGTTCAATTAAAAAATGAAGATGGATTTCCAATTGTTGATGCTTTGGTGCAATTACTCGATGAAAGTAAAGCTGTTCGTTATGAAAGTCGCACTGATAATACTGGAAAAGCGGAGTTGTGGGGTAAAATGGGATTAAGTGATGTTTGGAATTACAATGCAACGGCCCTTGTGTCTCATAATGGAAAATCTCATACTATTCGCCGATTAACGAACTTTCAAAATGGAGTAAACTCTTTAACTATCAATTCGGACTGTGGCTCTTCAGATATAGTAGATATTGCTTTTGTGGTGGATGCAACAGGTTCAATGGGAGATGAGATTAATTACTTAAAAGCAGAATTGAATCACGTGATTTTCAAATCTAAAAACGATCATCCAGAATTGACTTTTAACTTTGGAAATGTTTTTTACCGTGACAATAGCGATGAATATGTAACACGCCGTCACGATTTTACAGATGTACTTTCTTCTTCCATTGATTTCATTACACAACAAAGTGCTGGTGGAGGAGGAGATTACGAAGAAGCAGTTGAAATTGCCATGAACGAAGCTTTAGATAGCTTGAAATGGAGTGCATCTGCAAGAACACGTATTTTGTTCTTGGTCCTAGATGCGCCACCTCATAACACTCCAGAGATTCGCCAGCAGTTAAAAGACATTGCAAGAAAAGCAGCTTCAAAAGGAATTAGAATTGTTCCATTAGCAGCTAGTGGAATCAGAAAAGATACAGAATATCTTATGCGTTGTTTTGCGTTGGGAACGAATGGAACTTATGCTTTCTTGACCAACCACAGTGGAATTGGAAACAAACACATCGCACCATCAACTGATGAATATGAAGTGGAATTACTCAATGATTTAATGGTTAGAATTATTGATACTTATTCTTTTATTGCAGATTGTGATGAAGAAACAACAATTGATGAAAACCAAGATCCAGAAGCAAATGATTCTTTGATTACTTTGGATTGGAATGTTTGGCCGAATCCAACACAAGGTGATTTGAATATTAAAGTAAGTGAAGATATCAGTGAATTATTCATTACAGATATCACAGGAAAAATCATGAATCGTTTTACGGATATAAAAAAGAACCGTGAATTAAAAACAAATATCGCGCAATATGCAAGAGGAATTTATTTGGTGACATTTACTCATGAAGAGAGAATGTATGTGAAGAAGATTGTTTTGCGATAGGGTGTAAAACAGGTGTTTATATGCCCAAAAAACCATAATGTAGAGACGCAAAAAAACCCATCGTAGAGGCGCAATGCATTGCGCCTCTACGGTGGGGTTTTACAAATGCGCTATTGGCGCAATATGTCTTTCCTTTTTATCTTCATAAATATCCGCAATCGTAACTACAATTCCTGTTTCTTCAACTCCTCCAAAATCTGGATTTACTGCTGTTCCAAATGAACGCATGGTAGGAGAGAGGTGCATGTATATATTCATTAATGGCGGAACATTCTCTCCGTTTTCTCTTACGAAATGTGTCAAAACTTTATAACCTTCTTTGAAGTCTAATCCTTCCAATAGCGCCGTAAATTTGTCTTCATCATAAGATTGTTCTAATGGAAACATTGAAGTCGCCAAACCTTCTTTGTCTGGGAAATATTTCTGTAAGAAGAACAACAAGAAGTCCCTTGATTCCTCATGATAATCTGGGTACATCGTAACTTTACCAAAGAAGTATTTCAGTTTTGGAAAAACCACAGTAAGTGTAGCCAAACCATCCCATAAATTATCTAATGCAAATAATCCTTTTCTTGGATTTACAGAAGGTTGATACATCGGTTGAACCCAACTTCTTCCTAATTCTATTGCGCTAGGAAGGAAGTCTGTTTTAAATTGGTCTGAGAAATTAAAGTAATGTGAAGTACTCATTGGAATGAATCCATCTTTATAATCAGGTAAAATGAGTTCACAATTGATAAAACGCAAACCTCCAATTATTTCTTCATCTTCCGGACTCCAAACGATAAGCTGCTCATAGCATTTTTCACAAGTATCATATTGATCAATATCAATCGATTTTTTTGTTCCACCACCAGCAGAACGGAAAGACAATTCTCTTAATCTTCCAATTTCTCTCATTGTATTTGGAGAGTTATGGTGATTCAGGATATAGATTTCATTGTCTCCTTTTCTCGTTACTCGACCATAACGTTCTTTAGTCAATTCACTTTTAATGAGTTCACGATCTACAGGATCTATTATTTTTTCTTCTTTAGCTGACATATCAATCTTTTAATTCGTAGACTTTACCTTTTACATATTGTGCCCATTCATCATGGGACTTGGATTCGTCAAAATCCGCAGCATACAAAGGTTCTCCAAATTTAATTTTAATTTTTTTATTATGTTGTTTATACAGTTCATTCACTAAATATAACATCTCAATATTGGCTTTTACACCTAATTTCTTTCGAATTGAGTACATGTTGTAGAAGAAGTTTGTGAGCTCTCCATCAATATGAACTGGAATAATTGTTTTGTTGTATTTAATTGAACGCGTTACAAATGTTTTTTTCCATTTTAAATCTTCAATTTTTCCGTCGGTTTTTCTACTCACCAATCCAGCTGGAAAAATACACAATAACTCATCTCCTTGAAAAGTTTCATCGACCTTCTTTAAAGATGCAGCAGCATTTCCACCATGTAAATTTACTCCAACAAAAATCGGTTGTAAATTTTCTAAATGCATCAATACATCATTCACAACGAATTTTACATCTGGACGTTTCTCATGAACTACTGTTACCAAAGCCATTGCGTCCATTCCGCCCAAAGGATGATTCATTGCTAGAATAGCTCCACCTTTTTCAGGAACATTCTCTAATCCTTCGTAGTCTAAATTAATGCTGAATTTCTTCATCACAGATAGACAAAATTCTATCGGTGTATCTTTCTTGTGATCATGTACAAATTGATTCACATCTTTTTCTTGAAGAATACGCTGAAGATAGCGTACTATAAACCCAGGTAAAAACTTTAAAAGCTTTGGATTCTTTTCATGAATAACTTTTTTTACATCAATTATTTTCTTTGATTCGCTCATTTCTAAATGAATAGATATGTATAAATTTAGTTTTTATAAAGCCAAGCTCCTTGCACTTCTTGTCTAACACGTGATAAATCTGAATTGGCAGCTTGGAATGTTGGATAGCTCTGTGCTGCAACAAAATATAATCCTCCTAATTGACTAATTATTTTCGAATCAAAACCCTTTTGTTTGAAATCACTTACCATTTTGTCAGCATATTTCTTCTCTCCAAAACAACCAACCACAATATGATGTTGACCAGTAGAAGGTGTTACAGGTGTAATATTTTCTTTTACTGGCTCTTCAACCATTACAGTTTCTTCATCAGGTGTAATTTCCTCTTCAGGTACAATTGCTGTTTCTACTTTTTCTTTAACTTCAACTGGTTTTTCTTTTAATGCATCTTTATCACTTTTGTTCTTATCAAACATTGTCCAACCCATGTATTCCTCAACTTTATCTTGATTCATAATGACAAGGGTAGTTCCGGTAATAATAAGAAGAACTAGAAATAGCAAAAACCAAAATAAGAATCCTTTTCTTCGTTTCTTTTCTACAATAATCGTTTGAGGTTCATTTTTAGGAGTTGGAATAGGAGTAGGTTTTACATCCGTATTTTTCTCGATATAAACGTTTTTCTTAACTTCAGAGTTATCAGTTGCCTTCTCCTTTGGAGTTGAATCTGCAACGACAACAACCTTTTTAACCGGTTCTTTAGGTTCTTCTTTTTTAACAGGAGTTTCTCTCTCTACCTTTTTTGGTGGAACAACAACTGTTGGAGTCGGAGTAGGTTTACTAGAATTATCAGATTCAGCTTTTCCACCTGCTTTGATATTGCCTTCAAAAATAAAAGAACCATCCTTATCTTTACTGAATTCTCCCAGTTGAAAAATAGAATAAGTTTCTCCTTTATTTAATTGTAATTTTAACTCACGAACAAATTTTGCAACAGTATTTTGTGCTTCTTGTAAATCCATATTAGATTCACTTTTTAATTTGTTGGAAAGTTTTCCATCATCATAACTAAGGTATTCATTAAATGATAATTCCCCAGTTTCTTCATTTGCAATAACTATTGCGCCAAATTTCGGCAAGATAATTTTTGAATGAAGTAATAATAACTCTTGAATGTATTGATCCATGATAATGTATTAAGTGTTGATATTTTAAAAAAGTTCGTCAAATTTAAACGTTTGATCTAAACGAATTCCTTTTTCTGTCTCTTTTAAAGTACAGCATTCGTTTTCATAATCATGCTCTAAAAATAATATATATTCTTCTCGTGCGGCTTTTATTAAAAACTTTTCCTTTTCATTGAGTGTTAACAAAGGTCTAGTGTCATAACCCATCACAAATGGCAATGGAATATGTCCCACCGAAGGTAGCAAATCGGCCATGAAAACCAAAGTTTTTCCTTTGTAACGAATGTGTGGAATCATTTGACTTTCAGTGTGTCCATCTACAAATAGCAAGTCAATATCTTTAAATACATCTTTACTAAAATCGTCTTTTCTTGTAACGAATTTCAATTGACCAGATTCTTGAATTGGTGAAATATTCTCAGATAGAAACGAAGCTTTTTCTCTTGCATTAGGTTCAGTTGCCCATTTCCAATGCTTTTCTGTACTCCAGAAAGTTGCATTTTTAAATACAGGCTGATAACTATTTTCTCCAATTCTTTCTACAGCTCCTCCACAATGATCGAAGTGCAAATGAGTCAAGAATACATCTGTAATGTCATCTGGTGAAAACCCTAATTTCTTAAGATTCCCTTTCAAAGAGTCATCACCAAATAAATAATAGTAAGAAAAGAATTTCTCACTTTGCTTATCTCCAATTCCAGTGTCAATCAACATTAGTCTATCTCCATCTTCAATTAACATACTTCGCATTGACCAGCTACACATATTATTTTCATCAGGTTTATTTGTTCTAGACCACAATGTTTTGGGAACAACGCCAAACATTGCACCACCATCTAACTTAAAATTCCCTGTATTTAATGGATATATTTTCATTTTAATATTGACTTTTTTGTGAATATAAGAATTTTGACAATTAAAACAATGATGCCCACGAGTTAAAAGCTAGCAGCAGCATTGTTTTAATATTTAATGCAAAAAAAAGAGCGTTCCATTCGAAACGCTCTTTTTTGTAAATTATGCTTTAACTATTTATTATCGTATCATTTATCTTTCAATTGCGATATAAACTAATTATATGCTGCTACTTGAGAGACCTCTGATACTAGTCCAAAAAAGAAGGAAACTCTTTTGGATCTGCCTCATGCATTAAATTGTATGCAGCCGCGTAGATATCATCGATATTTGGTTTAGAGAAGTAATCTCCATCCGTTCCATAAGCTGGACGGTGGTCATTTGCACTCACTGTAACAGGCTCGCTGTCCAATAAGTAATATGCTTTTTGCTTTACTAAAATTTGATCTAAAATATAAGCTGATGCTCCACTTGTTACATCTTCGTCAACAATCATTAGACGACTTGTTTTTTCTAATGACTTAGAAATCGCGTGGTCTAAATCGAAAGGCAATAATGTTTGAACGTCAATTAATTCAACGTTAACACCTGCTTTCTCTAATTCTTTGACTGCTTCAGCTGCAATGTTAAATGTAGAACCATAACTCACCATAGTTAAATCGGTTCCTGCTGCAACGATATCAACTTTACCCAATTGAATTCTGTATTCACCTAAATTCGTTGGAACTGCTTCTTTAACACGGTATCCGTTTAAAGGTTCAATTACCAAAGCTGGCTCATCCGCTTCAATTAATAAATTGTACATCCCAGCAGCTTGTGTCATATTCCTAGGAACACAAACATGGATTCCACGAGCAGCGTTAATGATCATTCCCATCGGACTTCCAGAATGCCAAATACCTTCTAAACGGTGTCCACGGGTACGAATAATAACGGGTGCTTTTTGACCTCCTTTTGTTCTGTACTGTAAAGTTGCTAAATCATCAGAAATTACCTGGATAGCATACAATAAGTAGTCTAAGTATTGAATTTCTGCAATCGGACGAAGTCCACGCATTGCCATTCCAATTCCTGAACCAAGAATAGTGTTTTCACGAATTCCAGTATCAGAAACACGCACTTCACCAAACTTATCTTGCATTCCTTCCATTGATTGGTTTACACCACCAATTTTTCCAGTATCCTCTCCGAATGTGATTACTTCCGGGTGATTTTTAAATAACTTCATAAAGTTATCACGCAAAATCATACGTCCGTCATCCATTTTTTTATCATCACCATAAGTTGGTGCGATTCCTTTAATGTTCTCTACTGCATATTTTGAAGCAGAGTGAAGGTGAGAACCATAACGGGCTCTATTTTCTTCTAATTTTCCTTTGTACCAGCTGATTAATTGAGTGCGGGCTGAACCGTTTTCTCCTCTAACCAAACGCAATACTTTATTTAAGGTATTGAACACATCTTTTCTGATTGGTTCAAACGCTTTTTCTAATGTTTCAATTTCTTTGCTGATGAAGTTTCCATTTGAACTTTCACTAGCCACCTTTTTCATCAATTGAATGGCCGCATCAAAATCAGCACCTGTTCCTTTTCTAAAGTCGGCCCAAGCAGCTTTCTTTTGATCTAAAACTGTTTTCTTAGCGCTTTTTCCAATTGCATCTAATTCTTCTTCTGTAGCAAGTGTTTCTCCGTTTTCTCCTTTAAAACCAAGGATGAATTCTTTGAATTTTGCAACAGCATCAAAATCTTTCTCCCATTGCAAACGCGCTTCATCTTTATATCTCTCATGAGATCCAGATGTAGAGTGTCCTTGTGGTTGATTTACTTCTTCAACGTGAACCAAAACTGGGATATGTTGTTCTCGCGCTATTTTAACAGCTTTTTCGTAAGTTGCACAAAGGTGTGGATAATCCCAACCTTTAGTTTTGAAAATCTCAAATCCTGGTTTATCTTCCGTACGTTGGAATCCAGATAAAGCTTCAGAAATACTTTCTTTTATTGTTTGGAATTTTTTAGAAACAGAAATTCCAAATCCATCATCCCAAACTGACATTACCATTGGTACTTGTAAAACTCCGGCAGCATTCATCGCTTCCCAGAATTGACCTTCTGATGTACTTGCGTCACCAATTGTACCAAATGCTACTTCATTTCCACCATTTGAAAATGAATTAAATTTTTCTATATTTTTTAAGTCAGCGTGATTACGGTAAACTTTTGATGCTTGTGCTAATCCTAATAATCTAGCCATTTGACCAGCAGTAGGAGAGATGTCAGCAGAACTATTCTTCTGTTCCATCAAGTTTTTCCACTCACCGTTTTCGTCAATGTTACGTGTAGCATAATGTCCACCCATTTGACGACCACCAGAAGCTGGCTCTAATGATTCATCAGTCTCAGCATATAAAGCAGCAAAATATTGTTGAACATTCAATTGGTCAATTGCCATCATGATGGTTTGATCACGGTAATAACCTGATCTAAAATCACCATCTTTAAACTGTTTTGCTAATGCAATTTGTGCGACTTCTTTACCATCACCGAAAATACCAAATTTTGCTTTTCCAGTAAGCACTTCACGTCGACCTAACAAAGAAGCTTCGCGAGAAACACATGCCAATTCATAATCAGCAATTACTTCGTTTTTGAAGCTTTCGAAATCTATTTTATTAGTTTCCTCTTTGAGGACTGTGTTTTTTGACATAAGGTTAAAATTTTAGAGAGCAAAGATAGTTATTCTTTTTCATTATACCAACCGGAATAGGGGGCAAAACAAATGGGATATTCGTTACAGAAATATGATTGGTCTGAGGAGGTTTTAGGATATTGAAAAGGTAAGAATGATGCTTATAAAAGTAGATTACTCAATGATAAGTTTTAAGTTTTTTCCTAATCCAGCTTCGATGATCCTGCATAAAGTTGATAATTCAACATCTGTTTTATTATTTTCAACTCTGGAGATATAAAACCTTGTTGTTCCGCTTCTCATGGCTAGTTGTTCCTGAGTTAATCCAGATTTTTATCTTGCAGATTTAATTAAAGAACCAAATTTGGTTTCATTTGAATCAATTTCTTGACTTAATTCATATAAAACATCTGGACCAATTTCGTAAGGAAGTTTCATTATCTCACCTGCTTCGTTTTCTATTTCTATTATCACATTTGGTCATGATAGCGTAAAGTTTCTCAATTCAACTTTATTAAAAGCGTTTTTACTTAATAGTTTATGTTCAGTGTCCTCTTCAGTAATATTCCAGTCTATAAATATCTTCGTAAAATCAAGTAGTCTGCTTTCACCATTGTTGAACATGCATTGAATGGTTAGATAATATACCTAATCAATTTTAATTATTCTCGGTATTTTAATTTGTTTTTTTCTCATAATCTTGGATTTGATTTTTGAAAAATCCGCATTAAATAATCCTTTTTATCTTCAGCCCAATTTACGACTTTTTTTCTTTGGGATTTGGGAATACTGCCAATATATGTTTCTAATGACTCTATCTCAATTAATTCCTCATATTCGGCTTACAAAACATGAAAATGAGGTGGTGGATGTTCTCTAGAATATATGTCAATCTTAATTGAGTCTATTATTTTAATGATTGGCATGGTGTTGTTATATGATTACAAACTAAAAACAGTTTTAAATATTCAAATAACCAAGTTTAAAGCATAAATAATTTGTCTCTAAAAACCTATAACTATTTCTTTACTTCCTCTTCTATCTTCTCTTTTTGACTTTAAAATATGAAAAGCTAACACCTTCTTTTATCTTCTTTTCTTTCGCTTCTTACCTCCTTTGATATTAGAGTAATTCTCACCATTTTTCTTTTCTCTCGCTTTTGCAGCAGCTTTCTCCTTCTTAGTCTTTCCTTTATTCTTTCCTTCTTCAACATCTTCTGGAGTTATGGCTTGATGTCTACCACCACTAATAGCAGATTTTGGATCTTCCGGATTTATCCATTTAGTTTTTTCTAACTCCTTTTTGTTAATTGCAATAATGTCTTCTTCTAAATTCCATTGTTTACCATCCCAATTTAAAGCATCATAGGACATATCAGGAACATAGTGTGATCTGAATTCTTTTAAACCAGGAGATTCTGGCGTTAAGTGGTCAAAAATAATTTTATCTCTTTGAGAATCGTATTTCAAAGACATTGTTGTTTTATTGGCATGTTCAAAAATAACTCTTCTTTCACGACCTTCTTTTGTATTGAAAAATGGATATCCAAAGTTTGGTTTGCTTCCTGTGAAATATAAAACGTCGATTAATTTTATAGAACTTACTTGATTATTAGCGTCATAACCTAATAAAGTATAGTACATTCTATTTCTGCGTTCAACATCAATAATTTCATAATACAAAGCACCATACCAATTTTCATCTGTAACCGTTTCGTCTTTAATCATCATGAAAGGTTGCCTTTGACGTTGCAATTCTGTGATATAAACACGGTCCCGTCTTTCATCTTTTTTCATGATAAAAGAAAAGTAGTTGTGAGATAAATCTTCGTATTGAATATTCCATGTAATTACACGGACTAAATTGTCTTGTGAATGAATTTTACCTATCGATTTAAGTGCCGTAAATGGAAAATCGAAAGCTCCTTCAACATTTAAAGCCTTTCCAAATTCTTTTTTGAATTTTTCGTTTAGCTTGTTTATTTCCTCATCTCCTTTAGTAGATCTTAACTCATTCAAGATTAAAGAAAGTTCATTTTCTTTTTCTCGCAATTGAGCGTCGTTCTTCTGTGAGAACACCGTAAGAGAGAATAAAACGAAAATAAAGAGTAAAACAGTATATTTCATAGTTTGATAACGTTTAAGAAGTGATTTTGTTACACAATGATTGTTCCGATTATTAATCTTAATTCGAATTTACAATGTAGGGACGAATTGTAATTAGTCCGTTGTCATTGTGAATAAATAAAAAAAAAGGTCACTGAAACTCATCCCCAGCAACCTTTTTTCATAATTATGTTTAATGCTTGTCCGCTTGTTTCCCCAAGATAGCTTTCCAAACAAGCTTTACTACAAAAATTAGCTTCTTTTCTTTTTCGCATTGCTCCAAAAAGAAACAAAAAGATCTAGCGCCTAATATTTTTTCTTGTCTCCACTCCTAAAAGTCGATAATGTCGGTGATCTCCTCCGCAAGCTCCAGAGCTTCCGCCATTATTCGCGACTTTCAGCACGCTGCGACTTCAAAAAAACATAAAGCGCCTCCGAAACAAACTAAAACATTCTAATAATTGATCATTTTTGATTTCACATTAATATTGTAAATCAGTGTTGCTTATTTTAATAAATTTCTAAAAAGCAATTATATTGACGTATAATTTTCACAAGTTAAAGATGAAAATAGACCAATAAATTATTTAGGGGAAAGAACCGGATAAGCATTTTATGTTTAAACCAAATACTTTGCATTATGATTTATAAAAACGCTCAATCTTAATAAATTCTATTCTCTAAATTTATAGTCTGAAATAGAAATTTTGTTAGCAAGCGCTGCACTGAGCTTGCCGAATGTGGCGTGCTTTATTTTTAAATCCAAGGAGTTGACTCTTGTCAATGTGATGTCTAGAGCATTCTAAAATAAAACCGAATTATTTTGATGTAATTTTCATTCTTTTCAAAACGTTTTCCATTTTTCTCATTGCCTTCGACAGGCTCAGTCAACGGATTACTCTTCGGTGACTGAGCTTGTCAATGACTGCTTTAAAAATAAGGCACAACGCAGATAACGGAATTTATATACAGACTATTTCTTAAAGTTATCAGCAACAACCAAATCCTTCGTTCCATGGCTCCAATCATAAAAACCTTCTCCAGATTTAACTCCTTTTTTACCTGCTGCCACCATGTTTACAAGCAATGGACAAGGTGCGTATTTAGGATTTCCTAATCCAGAGTGCAATACTTCCATAATTGCTAAACAAACGTCTAAACCAATAAAGTCAGCTAATTGCAACGGTCCCATTGGATGAGCCATACCTAATTTCATTACTGTATCGATTTCCTCAACTCCAGCAACTCCTTCGTTTAATGTAATAATTGCTTCGTTAATCATTGGCATTAAAATACGGTTCGCTACAAATCCTGGGTAATCGTTTACTTCAACTGGTGTTTTCTTTAACGATCTTGAAGTCTCCATGATTAAATCTGTAACTTCATCAGAAGTAGAATAACCACGAATAATTTCAACCAATTTCATTACAGGAACTGGATTCATAAAGTGCATTCCAATTACTTTGTCTGGACGTGAAGTCACTGCTGCAATTTTCGTAATTGAGATAGAGGAAGTGTTCGTCGCAAGAATTGCAGAAGGTTTAGCTGCTTTATCAATTTGTTGGAAGATTTTGAACTTTAAACTTTCATTTTCCGTTGCTGCTTCTACGATTAAATCTGCAGTTTTAACACCTTCTTCTGTTGAAGTAAATGTAGTTAATCGACCTAATGTCGCTGCTTTATCTTCTGCACTAATTTTCTCTTTACTCACCATACGATCAAGGTTTTTCTCAATCGTTGCCATTCCTTTGTCTAAAGATTCTTGTGAGATATCAACTATAGAAACTTCATATCCAAATTGTGCAAAAACGTGAGCAATACCATTCCCCATTGTCCCAGCACCAATTACCGCTACCTTTTTTATCATATCTTTTATTAATTATTTTCGTGCCATAAAATTAAGGATATTCATTGATTTTTTATGTCTTTAAGATGATAATTCATAAAACAGTAGTGAGTAATCAGCAGAGAGTAGTGAGTTTTGAGTAAGGAGTTTACATCAATTCTGTTGTTATCCTACCACATTTCCCCCATATTTTAACCTTTTTCTAAAAAAAAATCATGATGTTTGTCAATGGAGGTTTTTCTACAACATTCTCCAAAATAATAAAGCAAATAGTAATTTTTACCTTTCTATGAATATTGTAATTATTGGTTCAGCATATCCTTACAGGGGCGGTTTGTCTGCATATAATGAACGATTGGCAAAAGCTTTTGAAGAGCAAGGCCACACGGTGAAAATTTACACCTTTAGTTTACAGTATCCGAAATTCTTATTCCCGGGTAAAACGCAATATTTAGAAGAGGAGCCTACATATAAACTCAACATTGTTAGAGCGGTTAATTCTGTAAACCCACTTAATTGGTTGAAGGTGGGGAATGAATTGAAAAAAGCTAAGCCAGATCTTGTAATTTGTAAATATTGGTTGCCTTTTATGGGACCTGCTTTTGGAACTATTTTAAGACAAGCGAAAAAGAACAAGCACACGAAAGTCATTTCAATTCTCGACAATATTATTCCGCATGAATCTCGAATTGGAGATAAGCAATTCACCCAATACTTTGTGAAACCTATTGATGGGTTTGTTGCTATGTCTAAGAAAGTACATGATGATTTATCTTTCTTTGATACCGAAAAGCCTAGTTTGATTTCGCCACATCCTATCTTTGATAACTTTGGAGAAATGGTAACGCGAGAAGTCGCTCTTGAATATCTTAAATTAGATCCAAAGTACAAATACATGTTGTTTTTTGGATTAATTCGAGAGTATAAAGGACTTGATGTATTATTGGAGGCTTTTGCTGAAAAAGCATTAAAAGACAAGAATATTAAATTGATTATTGCTGGGGAATATTACACAGATAAAAAACCATATTTAGAATTGATTGAAAAATATCAATTGGAGGATAAGATAATACATGTTGAGAAATTCATACAAGATTCAGAGGTGAAATATTACTTCTGTGCTTCGGATTTAGTGGTTCAACCTTATAAAACGGCTACGCAGAGTGGTGTAACACAAATTGCGTATCACTTTAATAAACCAATGATTGTAACAGATGTTGGTGGATTAAAGGAAATGTGTCCAGACGGAAAAGTGGGGTATGTGGTTCCAGTAGATAAATCTTTGCTTGCGGAAGCGATTTTGAAGTATTTCAATGAGAATCAGCAAGAACGAATGATAGCGCACATTATAGAAGAGAAAAAGAAATACAGTTGGGAAATTTTAGTTCATAATATCTTCTCATTATACAATAAAATTGAATCAAATCAATAACTTTAAGGACGATGAAATACATAAGTAAAGCCCCTTTTAGAATCGGAATCGCTGGTGGAGGAACAGATGTTTCGCCTTATTCAGATGAATTTGGTGGTGCCGTTTTAAATGCATCAATCGATTTACATGCAACAGTTGTGATCATTCCTAGAACTGATGATAAAGTAATTATCAATGCCATAAATAATGGTGTTCGACACGAATTTAAAGCAACGGAAGTATTAGAAGAAATTTCAGATTTAAAATTGCAAATTGGTGTGTATAATCGCATCGTAAAAGACTTCGTGAAGAAACCTTTGCCTTGTGAGATTATTACAACGATGGATGTTCCAACAGGTTCAGGATTAGGGACATCTTCGACGCTTGTTGTGGCTTGTATTGGAGCTTTTGTGGAGTGGTTAGGTTTGCCTTTAGGTGAATATGATATTGCACAATTGGCTGTTCAAATTGAACGGGAAGATTTACAAATGGCAGGAGGGAAGCAAGATCAATATGCTGCTACATTCGGTGGAATGAATTTTATGGAATTCTATGAAGACAATAGAGTTGTTGTGAATCCACTGCGAATTAAATCTCAGGTTTTAAGAGATCTCGAATTTCATCTTTTGCTGTTTTATACAGAAACACAAAGGGAATCTTCAAGTATAATTGATATTCAACGTTCCAATTTCGAAAAGAAAGGATCTGACGCTATTTTTGCTTCACATCAATTAAAGCAACAAGCCTACAAAATGAAAGAAGCAATTCTGAAAGGAAATCTATCGAAAATAGAAGAGCCTTTGCAAGTGAGTTGGGAAAATAAAAAGAAACTAGCAAGCGGAATTTCTAACGATGCAATCAATACGATTTACGACACAGCAATTGAAGCTGGAGCAACTGGAGGGAAAATTTCAGGAGCTGGTGGTGGAGGATTTATGATTTTCTACTGTCCGTTCAATAGTCGCTTCAATGTGATTAAAGCATTGGGAGATATTGGTGTTAAATGGCAACGTTACCGCTTTCAAAATAATGGATTAGAATCATGGACAAGTCAACAATAAAGAATAATTTAAAAGCATCAATCGAAGTCAAACAAAAACTGTTTGACGATAATGCAATGGTTGAGAAAATTGCAGATTTATCGGATAAAATCATTGAAGTCTACAAGAAAGACGGAAAAGTTTTATTCTGTGGAAATGGTGGTTCAGCTGCCGATGCACAACATTTAGCTGCCGAGTTTTCTGGTAGATACTACTATGATCGTCCACCGTTATTTTCTGAAGCTTTGCATGTGAATACTTCTTACATGACAGCTGTGGCAAACGATTATTCGTATGATGTTGTCTACGAACGATTGATAAAAGCGATGGGGAGAAAAGGTGATGTGTTAATTGCATTGTCTACTTCTGGAAATTCTACAAACGTAATTAACGCATTAATTCAAGCCAACAAAGCAGGAATGTTGACAGTTGGTTTCACTGGAGAAAGCGGCGGTAAAATGAAAGAACATTGTGATATTCTCATTAATGTTCCTTCTGCAAATACTCCACGTATTCAAGAATGTCACATGTTAATTGGACATTCAATTTGTGAAATAGTAGAACAAGGACTTTTTCCGCAAGATTAAAATTAAACAATTCGATTTATGGAGGCAATTATTTTAGCAGGAGGCTTAGGAACGCGTTTAAAAAATGTTTCAAAACAAATGCCGAAGTCTATGGCTTTAATTCAAGATAAACCATTTTTGGAGTATCAAATGGATTTATTGATTGCACAAGGTGTGAAAAGCTTCGTTCTTTCAATTGGCTATAAATCTGAACAAATTCAAGACCATTTTAAGGATTCTTACAAGAATTGCAATGTTCAATACGCGATTGAAAAAGAACTCTTAGGAACTGGAGGAGCGATTAAAAATGCGATGCGTTTTACCAATAGCGAAAATGTTGTTGTTGCCAATGGTGATTCTCTCGTGGTGACTGACCTTCAAAAACAACTGCAATTTCATATAGATAACAAGGCAGATGTTACCTTGGCGCTGAAAAGAATGAAAAATTTTGAACGCTATGGAACTGTAAAATTGGATGAGCAATCGAGGATTACAAATTTTATTGAAAAACAACCAATCTCGGAAGGTATAATTAATGCTGGACTCTATATTTTCAATGTAAAATCTTATACCGAAAGAGAATGGCCACAAAAATTCTCTGTTGAAAAAGATTATTTCGAAGCCTGTGTGAATGATGCTAAAATACTTGGATTCTTAATGAATGGCTACTTTTTAGATATAGGAATTCCATCTGATTTCCAAAAAGCACAAACTGAAATTGGCTCCTTCTTTAAAATTGACAAATCATGGACTTTGTTTTTGGACAGAGACGGCGTAATCAATAAGAAAAGGGACAATGATTATGTCAAAAACCTCGATGAACTAGAATTCTTACCGGGAGCTTTGAAAGCCATTTCAACATTGAACAAATACTTTCATAAAATATTCATCGTAACCAATCAACAGGGCATAGGCAAAGGTTTAATGTCCGTTGAAGATTTAAAAGTTGTACACGACAAAGTTGTTTCAAGTGTAAAAGAGAACGGTGGAAACATAGATGAAGTTTATTTCGCGCCGGACTTAGCAAGTGCAGCTAATCAATTGAGAAAACCCAATATCGGAATGGCTGAAAAGGCCAAATCAGATTTCCCAAGTGTTGAATTTCATAAATCGATAATGGTAGGAGATTCTTTAAGTGATATGGAATTTGGAAAGAATGCAGGAATGGTGAATGTTTTTATAAGTGATTTAGAGAATGAAGAATACTATTCGTGTAAATCTCTTATAGATTTTGCAAGTTTAATTGATGCCATTTTTGAATCGGAAAGATTAGTATAGAAGCGGGTTTTATGATTTTTTAAGTACATATTAGACCATTTTCCCGACGTCAGGAAAATGGTATAGAAATTATTTGAATTTGAATATTATTTCAGATAATCTATAAGTGAGTTTTTATACATTTGACCCATTGATTGAGGCTCTATATGAAATACTGTGGGTAATCAATTTTAATCCTTCTAAAAATTAATAGTTCTACTACGAATTTAACTGTAACCTAAACGAGTTGTATTTTAAAGTATTTATCAAAATTATCATTTCATT